>Ga0100388_10000266_pt1 | contig 51037 bp, 45 predicted proteins | sample CryGeymeta201512_FD_81536 | JGI IMG/M metagenome (GOLD analysis project Ga0100388, IMG submission 81536) | Groundwater microbial communities from Crystal Geyser aquifers in Utah, USA - Crystal Geyser metaG 2015-12 | ecosystem: Environmental > Aquatic > Deep subsurface > Groundwater | place... | reverse complement strand
GTGCACATTACGACTAACGCGGCGGTGCGGAGCCAAGCAGTTGGCTCCTTACTCCGCCTTGTCACATCCCCTTGCATCCGCCAAAAGTAAAAGCCAACATCTCCAGATTATTAGTACCGGTTTTGAGCTTTAATTTGCCCTGATGATAAGCGTCGGAAGCAATAATCCTGTACATTCTGTGCTCTTTGATTTTTAAAATTGCCTTGCCTTTAATCATCCCCACATCTTCTCCCATCATATCTTCCGGCAATGGTTGCTCGTCTAGTTCAATTTCAATCTCCGCTCCTTTTGTATTTAACGACCCGGCTACCAAATTAACCGAAAAAGCACTATACTTTAAAACCAAATATTCCGATGGGGCCGGAAGCTTACGAGTATGCACTAAGCTTTCTTTTCCAACCTTCCAATGACCATGCAAATAAACGACATCGTCCTCATGTATTGAGGTATCAGTAAAATCACTTTCCGCACCTGGAATAAATGTGCCCACATTGGCATAGCGACCACGCAAAAATCCCAAATATGTTTCAGGTGTGGTTCTGTAACAAATTCCGCCACCAATCGACATATCAGGCTCAATTGCCGGCAAGTTTTCTGCTCCGGCGTCCATTAAAGCCTTTTGAATTGCAGCTTCCGTTTCGGCATATCCTCCTTCGCCAATATGGTCATAAACAATACTGCCAGTTTTATCTAGTAAAAATTTTCTTGGCCACCAACGATTTTGATAAAGATTCCAGATTTTATAATCACTATCAAGAACAACCGGATATTTAATTCCAAAAGTCCTAAGGGCAGCTTCGACTTTTTTTTGATCTTTCTCAAAATCAAATTCTGGCGTGTGGATTCCAATTATCACCAATCCTTTATCTGCATAAAGATCGTGCCAAGCCTTCAGCCTTGGCATTGTTCGAATACAATTAACACAAGAGTAAGTCCAGAAATCTAAAAGCACTACTTTCCCGCGCAACGATTTCAAGGAGAGCGGCTTTGAATTCAACCATTTTAAACCAGTTGGTAATTTTTGCGCTTGAGTTTTACCGATTTTATGTAAAAACATTTTATAAACTTAAATCAAATACACTAGACAATACTCGGCCTATAATAAATCCGAGCAAAGTGGCGGTTAAGGCAACTGTAGTCATTTCCATTCCGCTTTTTAACCAATGTCCACTAACAATTTTTGCTTTTACTATCCCAAGAATAAATAGAACCACTCCGGTAATTATAACGGAATAATATATCGCTACTTCGATTGGAAACAGCAAATATGGCATCAAGGGAAACATCCCACCCACTATATAAAACAATCCCATTATAATTCCAGACACAATTGGTGATCCGCCGGTTGCCGGCAGTAATCTGTGTTCGCACCGACTCACCTCTTTCATCCAAAGTTTACGCTCCCGACCAAAGGCCTCCAAAACCTGAGCGATCTGTTTGTCTGAAAACTTTTTCTTTTTTAAAACATCAAGCATGGATTCTTCATCGTTTAATCGCTCCTGCAAAATTCGGGCATGATCCTGCCCTTGTCTGGCATCAAAAACTTCTTTAGCTGATTTTGAAGAAAGATAACTTCCGGATGACATTGAAATCGCCTCGACAACAACCAAAACAACTCCAGATAATATTATCACAGGCCCACTCCCGGTGCCAGCAGCGATACCGGTTATAGCGCCAAGCGTGGAAACCAAACTGTCTTCGAAACCAAAAACAATTTCACGAATATAGACAGCGCTTTTTTTAAAAATTCCTCCTTTCATAGCGTCTTTAGTATAGCAGAGGAATCTGGAATCTGGATATTGCAACTCCAAATTCAAAATTCGATATTATAAATTCAATCAGGTATAATACAATCATATGCAAATATCTCAGCACTACCTACCATACCCTAAGAAAACTCTGATTGTAGTGACAAATAATGAACTTGCTAAGGTTCTTTGGGTGCATGATAGGGAAATAGACGAACTGCTTACCATGGAAATGCCAAAGGATGATGGTGATTTTAAAGCAACTGGTACCCCTCATTCAGCTGCGCCTGATTTTGATGAAATGAAAAAACATAAACTTCAAGAGCTCTACACAAAACTCAATAAAAAATTGATAAAATTATTAAATGACGATTACGAGGAAATCGTCCTCTGTGCACCTGAAGCAAAAAAAAACGAATTGGTGGAAGGTATGCATCCAGATGTAATGAAATGTACAGTCGAAATAGTTCCAAAAAACCTAGCTTCTTTACCGCTCGATGCAATTGTTAGGATTTTGCAGGAAACACGAGCAACATAAAAACGCCGCTTGAACGCCGTTTTTATGGAGGCCTGAGCGGGAGTCGAACCCGCGGATCGCGGTTTTGCAGACCGCTGCGTTAGCCACTTCGCCACCAGGCCAGATACTAACCGAGCAAATATAGCAAAAATCGAGGATTTGATCAATATTGAGCTAACAAAAGAACCCCCGCAGGGATTCTTTTATATTTAGCCTACTTAACAATCAATTTGCCTATCATGTCGTCATCTTCATCGGCGTAGAAATAATATGTTCCGGGTCTATCGGCAATCGTCAAAACAACTATATCTTCAGCGTCCATTTCTCCTGTTGTCCAACGATTATTAGCTTCGCGAACAGTTAAACCGTTCTCGGCATAGTTTACGAATTTGATTGTGTCACCCTGGTTGACTGTCACAACATTGTAGGCACAATAGTTTTTGCCGCAATCAACTGATTCATCTGACGCTGCAAAACGCAATGGGCTGACATACATCATAACCCCGGTCACATCCCCAATCTCTTTATCGTCTGAAATAGTGTAATGATATTCTTTTTCAAATGTATTGGAAGAGGTTAGATTACCACCAAGGATTGTGTAAAGTGGCACAAAAGCATCCGGCAAATCATCTACATAGCTTTTCCAATCTGATCCAAATAAACTTTTCGCAGTTGATTCACTTTTAAGTGCTGCCAACATTCCGTTTCCAATTGGCACATAAACCGCACTACTCCACTGAGTCTTTAAAAGTCTGGTTGAAATCGTACTACCAAATTGAGGTTTGTAAGTCACCATTCCTGCCAGTGGAATTAAATTCATTTCTGAAACTGCAATTGTTTGTACATCATCAAAATCATCGTACCAAGTAAAATAGGTTTTTTCATTTGGGAATCCATATCTTTGCTCGTCTGTTCCAAAATAATAAACAGTGCTCGAGTTAGAAGATTTAATCAAATCTCCTGGATTAAGATTAGCCACACTCGGAAAGCTTAATGCAGCTTGAGCCTCGAGTGTTAGTCCAAAAAACGCAAAAGCGAAAACGACGCAGAGTCCAAACGCTAAGCGTGCAATTCTCATTTCCATATTACTGTTGGTTAACTGTCACTTCTTTAGCTGATAAAATTACCTCTTGCGCAACAGAGATGTCTTGCCCCATCTGCTCAACGGTAAACATATATTTGTCTCCAGACTCTCCTTCAAAGTAATACAGGTCGCCCAACTTATAAAAACCGTCACCCAGGTCTTCAACATCATCCGGCAAATGGCGGCGTGAGGAGAGACGCAAAATCGAAATTCTTGTCATGTCGTCTCTTTTAACTTCACCCACTTTTTCAACAAATTCTTCCGGAACTTCGCTATCGTCAAAAATCATATGCAGAGATGAGCTTTGAAGATAGATTTCTGAATCTTCAAGACTAACACCGTCCAGCCCAATCGGCATTGTACCTTCGGAATAGACCGTGGTCATTACCCAATCTGATGGCAAATCAAAAGCCAAATACCAATCCCCCTCAACTGTCTTTGTCCCCCCAATGCAATCGGCACCAATTAGTGCCAAGGCTCCTAGAAATAGTAATATTTTCTTCATATGCAAATGTTAGATTATACTTATAGATTAGCATGAATTGCCTAAATACAAAAGACAGCCCGTAGGCTGTCTTTTGCTTTATTTATGAGTTTGGATAAACTTCGATTTCGATGTTTTGCACTCCGTACTGAATAGCATCATCATAGTCTTCCATCCAAATATCGACCTTGTACCAATAACGGGGGTTCATGCGGTCCTCCACAATAAAGACTTGGTCTCCGTAGAGTTCCGGGATTTTAATTCGAGTACCAATCGGCAAAAAGTTTGCCGCCACAACTCCGTGTCGTGTTTTTGTTCCTGAGGCTGTAACGTCGGGTGTTGAGTCGGTTTGACCGGGAAGCGAGTTATAAGCAGTGGATGACACGGTCATTGTATATGATGGGCCGCGCTCACCTGATTCCGGAAGAATGCCGTAGTTTGCAAACTCGTTTTGAATCGCCTTTATCTCAAGGGAAATTGTATCGTTTGCAAAACTAAAGTCAACGTCAGCCTGAGCTTCTTCTGGCAAGGTAGCGTATCCTAATACTAGGACCACAATACCAATAAGGGTACACTCAAGTGGTGACTTTTTAAGAATTTTTCCCAATTTGTTCAAAGACAAAATAGTCATATAATTTTTCATTCAATCGACTCGCCAGTTAAGGATTTAGCCCCGACTTTGCCGGGTAATAAAAAATCCCTCGCCTTACGAGAGGATTACAAGATACCACATTTTTGCCTTTTTGTCAATGTAAAAGTCCAAAACTTAGCTATTTTTAGCCTAAAAAAACCAACGATTTTTTTTGTCAAAAACCGATATTTTCTATATAATGTTCTTGTCAATCGGCTGGATAGTTTGATAGCTTTTTAATCAACGTGCCTAAAAGCTATAAGCTAAAAGCTATAAGCTAAAAATATGAGGAACCAAAAACGCGTTACTCAACACTCTTGGGGCTCAAGAAAGAGATTTTGGAAAAATAAATTACTAGGCTTAACTTCGGGCGCATCAAAACTAGATAAACGAGCTTTGGCTAAAAACGCAGTTTTGGCGGTTATCGCCTTAGCCTTGTTCGGAAGCATTTTCACCTTGGGTGCCTTTGCTTGGCTATCTCGCGACCTGCCAGATCCAAACTCCCTAAGCATTAGGGAGATTCCGCTTTCTACAAAAATCTACGACAACACTGGCGAAAACCTGCTTTACGAGATTGCCGGTGAAGAAAAACGAACCTTGGTAACACTTGATGAAATCCCGCAGTATGTTGTTTGGGCGACGCTAACTGCCGAAGATAGAAAGTTCTACGACCACGGTGGAATTGATTTCAAGGGAATCGCCCGTGCTATTTTTGTTGATGTCATCACCCTTAGCCGGAACCAAGGAGCCTCGACCATCACTCAACAGTTAGTAAAAAACGCGATTCTGACAAACGAGAAAACATTCACTCGTAAATTCAAAGAATTGATTTTGGCAGTAGCGCTTGAGCGTCGCTATACCAAGGACGAAATAATGCAGCTGTATTTAAACGAGATTCCATACGGATCTAGAAACTACGGAATCCAGGCTGCAGCCGAAACCTACTTTAATAAACCCGCCGTTGAGCTTACTTTAGCCGAGTCAGCAACTTTAGCCGCTATTCCACAAGCCACAACTTATTATTTAAACAATCCAGACGAACTAAAATCAAGACGCGATTGGATTTTAGGTGATATGGCCGAACTTGGATACATCACCCAAGAAGAAGCAGACGCTGCCATGGGCGAAGACACAGCCATTGATTTGGAAATTGAAGACACCAACGCCACCCATTTTGTGCTTTGGGTAAAGGAACAATTAGAAGAAGAATATACAACCAAAGAAGTTGAACAAGGCGGACTAACCGTAATTACAACCATCAATTACGATATGCAGGTGGCCGCGCAAGAAGCAATTGTAAACAACTACGAAGCCCGCGGAGAATTATATGGATTTAATAACTCCGGTCTTGTAGCACTTGATCCTAAAAATGGTCATATCCTGGCAATGGTCGGGTCGCGAGATTATAGCGACGATGAAATTGATGGAAAGATTAATGTGACCGTTCAACCGCTTCAACCGGGATCAAGCATCAAACCGATTATATATGCGGCTGGATTTGAAAAGGGCTACACTCCCGATTCAATCCTTTGGGATGTTGTCACAACTTTCCCAAGCTCAACCGGCGCCTACACTCCAAAAAACTACGATTTAGGTGAACACGGGCCGGTGACAATCCGCGAAGCGATTCAGGGGTCGCTTAATATTCCGGCTGTTAAAATGATTTACTTGATTGGAGTAGACTCTGCTATTAATTTTGCTGAGAAACTTGGCTATTCGACTCTTGCCGACAGGTCACGCTTTGGTCTATCCATGGTTTTAGGTGGAGCCGAAGTAACGCTGCTTGATCATGTTTCCGCCTACAGTGTTTTTGCTTCAGAAGGAACTTACCGCGAGCCAATTTCTATCCTAAAAGTTACAGATTCAAACGGTGAAGTTCTACAAGAATACGAAGACAACAAGGGCGAACAAGTAGTTGACGCCAATATTACAAGGATGATGTCCAATATCCTTTCAGATGATGTCGCCCGCGCGCCCTTCTTTGGCGGCGGTAGCTATTTGACATTGGGCACGCGCCCCGTAGCGGCCAAAACCGGAACCACTAACGATTATAACGACGCTTGGACAATCGGTTACACGCCGTCGCTTGTGGCCGGCGTTTGGACCGGTAACACTGACGGATCGGAAATGAACCGAGGATCGGGTGGATCAACGGTTGCAGCTCCAGTTTGGAATGAATTTATGAAATCAGCGCTTGAAGGCACGGCGGTTGAATATTTTACCGCTCCTGAAATTCCAACAACAGGTAAAGCGATTTTGGATGGAGAAATCCCAAGCGAACTAGTTGTGATTGATAAAGCTTCGGGCAAACTGGCGACCGACAGAACTCCGGAAAGTTATCGTGAAGAAAAAAATTGCGGTGAATATCACACAATATTGCACTATGTGATTCCGAGTGATCCAAAAGGCAAGGTGCCGGAAGAAAACGAACGCGATTCTGCCTACACTACTTGGGAAACGGCCGTTCAAAATTACATCACAACCTACAATGACAAACTGAAAGACGGCGAAGCGCCACTGGAGGCTTGTGAAGTGCCGACCGAGGAAGATGACTTACACATAAAAGCCAATGAGCCGGAGATTAAAATTGATTCTCCTGAAAAAAATGATGATCTTAGTCGTGAGTTTAAAGTAGACATCGAAGCCGGCGCTCCGCGTGGCATTAGTAGAATTGAATATCAAATTGATGGCACCACAATTAAAACCAGCTCTAGCTCCTCAGGCGTTAACATCACTCTACCAAGCTGGGTAAATGTGGGTTCACATACCCTTAAGGTAATTGCTTATGACAACATAGACAATTCAAGCGGTGATGAGGTTGATATCAATGTTACTGAAGCGGGCGCTAGCGCTAGCGCCAGAATCACCAACCCATTTTCTGGCCAGGAGATTGAAATGACCGGTGACGCCTACACGGTAGTAGTTGAAATCTCTAATGTTTCTGAAGTATCCGCCTTAACACTGACCGCCAACAATCTTTGGACAGGTGCTTCGGAGATAATCCACGAAACTTCCAGCCCAACATCAGTGAATACAATTTTGTGGACAATCGCTGCTGAGGCCGATTATCAAATCACGGGAACGGTCGTTGTGGGCGGGGAGACAATCGACATCAAGCCGGTACTAGCAACCGCAACCAAAGCCCCATCCGCAGCCGAACCACCGTTTTAAAAGATAGGTCAATAGAGATTGGGCCGATAGACAATAAGAAAAAGTAAAGCCTCGACCTCCACGGTCGGGGCTTTACTTTGAATCGTTTTAGTACAAATCATTGACAAAGCAGCGCGACAAGCCCCAATGCTTGGCATTGGGGAAGGATAGCGCAACGGCAATTTGGACAAATAGGCGCGTTCCTTTTAAGGTTGAGTCCTATGGTTGTAAGAAGGACATCTCATGCGCGTTATGATCTTTGGTATCACTATGCGTGGAGTACAAAGTATAGAAAACACATCTGGCGTGACAGCATGAGATGCGAGCAAGTAAAACGCCTATTTATTCAAATTGCCGAACAGTACGACATGCAGATCGGAGAGATAGAATTATTAAGTGATCACATACATTTTACACTGACCGCCCCTCCGAGGATTGCTCCTGCACGAGCCGGCCAAATATTAAAATCAATATCAACGAAAGCAATATTAAAATATTATCCTGATCTCAAACGTCAGTACTGGGGAGGCGAAGTGTGGGTACAAGGATATTTTGTAAGATCATGCGGTCCAGGTTTAACTAAAGAAACAATAGAGAAGTATATTCAGGAGCAATCAGAGGAAAGATAAATATATGGTCACGCCCCAATGCTTGGCATTGGGGTCTTCCATAGCGGCTTGACAAAATGCTGATTTTATAATAATTTGGCTCGTCCCGCTCCCATCGGCTTGAGAGCAAATACGGACAATAAATAGTATATCCGAGGTGCCCCGTGGGAAACACCGAGAAGACAACCGATTACTGTATCTGCAATGGCGAGAGCGGCTCGCCTTGCCAAAACGCCCTCCACGAGGGCGAGCGGATCAAGCACGGCCGGGAGTGCAAGACCGGGCGCGCCTGGAGCAAGAGTGCCGAGCCTTGCGCATTCTGCAAGGCGCTCGTTCCTGACCACCTGGGCGGTCGAATCAACCCCTTCGCGCTGGGCGCGAAGGTTGAGTACCTCTCCGGCGGGAGGATCAAAGACGGGCTTTTCAGCCCCAACCCAAAGGCGCGGGTCTGCGATGCCTGCGCTGAAAAGAAGATGCCCGGCATCAACCCCCGAAGCGAAAACCCGGGCATGATCCTGGTTGAGGGCGGGCTCGAGCCGGCCTTTCTGCCGGTCCAGATGATGCCGACGCCCACGACGATCATCGACCGCATCGTCCAGCGCGGGCGGGTGCTGCCCGAGGAATTCTCTCGCAAGAAGCCGAACCACGGCACCATCCTGACCGAGTGCACGGTGCACCGGGTCTGTCCCTCCCTGTGCAGTTCCCAGAATGGGGAAGCGGTCATCGAGGAAATGCGCGCCGTGCGAGTGAACAAGCGCTCGCTGGTGCTCATCTGCGCGCCGTGTGCCGTCCGGCTCCTGCAGGACGGCACGATCGAACTTCTCCCCGGCAGTGGTGCCGAGGAGATGAGCCGGCTCCTCGGCCAGCCGATCGGCAGTGGTCGCCTCGACAACATCCTCCCTATGCCCACCACGAAGGTCGTCGGACACGGTGCCGGCAGGCCCTACGACCCCGTCCGCGCCCAGATGTCCTTCGTGCTCATCGCGAACGGCGTCGGTGAGCGCAAGCGCGGGTGCGTCGGCAAGAAGTTCCGCGAGCCCCGACCGAAGGCTCCGGCCGGGCTGAAGATCCCATCCGGGCGGTGCAAGAAGTGCGCCGCGACCCAGAAGCCCTGCCGCAAGTGCAAGGAAAGGGCTGCCGGCCGCAAGAGCACGTAGACTCTTCGTCATCTACGCAAATCTAAACCCGCCCCGGGCTATGCTGGGGCGGGTTCTGTGCATCAATCACGCCCAGGTTACTGCCGACCCAAAAATTAGGCGGGGCCTCGGCGGTAACCTGGGCGCGTCAAATCGATATGCCATACGCCCTACATCAAAGGGCGGGGAAACCCCGCCCTTACCATATGTTCAAATGGGCGAGGCGACGCCTCGCCCCTACTGTCGAATTGGCATCACAATATACTGGTATTTTTCATTTGGCATTTCCTCTGCCGGTACAATCACGCACGGACTGGCGGCATCGATAATTTTTATTTTAACTTTTTCCGTTGGCATTGCGTTTAGACCATCAAGCAAATACCGATAATTCATGATTATTTCGTTTTCATCTCCAGAGACCTCGGCTTCGAGAGTTATCTTATTCTCGCCCCGACCAGAATCGGCAGCAGAAAGCTCGATCGTTTTATCCGTTGGATTAATTTTAACATCAATATCGAATAAGCCTAGCTTCGAGAACAGGCTGGCGCTTTTGATAGCTTGAGAAAGAACCGTCCTTTCAATAATGATCTCTGTCTTTGAGGTGTTTGGAATAATCTGACGATAATCCGGATAGTTTCCTTCGATTGTTCGCGATATCAACTCTACCGAACCGTACCTAAACACCACCTGATTGTCCGCTAGCTCGATTATAACATCCTTTGGAGCCTCAACATCGTCCTTAAACACCCCAAACATACGACTAAGCTCTGTGAGTGTTCTTTGTGGGATGATCACTTTCTGTTCAGTTCCTTCGACTGAAATTTTTTCATACACCTCTGCTAGTCGGTAGCTGTCTGTTGCTGCCAAAATCAATCCCTTGTCTTCACCACCACCGTTAAACGAGAAAATCACTCCGGTAAGTTCTGGTCTGGACTCATTTGTAGCTGTTGCAAATAAAACTCGCGACAGGGCTCCGCGCAACAAATGAACCGGAACAATGTATTTTAGTTTTCCTACAACCGGTGGAACTAGCGGAAACTCTGAAGGAGATATCCCCTTTATTTTGGTTTTAGCCGAACCGCACTTTACCGAAAGTCCATCATCGTGAAGATCGATATCAACTCTTTCGTTTGGAAGTAAGTTCACAAAATCGTAAAAGAGTTTTGATGGAACTGTATATTCTCCTTGCTGTTCGAGTTTGCCTCGAACGGTGCAAGTAATAGCAATTTCTAAATTAGTAGAAATCAATTTTAACCCCCCTGCGTCAGCACGAAGAAGAACGTTATTCAAAATAGGTAAATTAACATTTCTTGCACTAACGTGACTTGTTATGGCAAGACCCTGATTAAGGTTCTCTTTTGTACAGGAAAGTTTCATGTCTTTTTTATTAGTAAATTAATATATAAATACAGTAGTAATAATAAGGGTGTGGATTGATTGAATAAGTTTCTTTTTTCTTTTATGTTAGCCAGTTTAATCGCCGAGCTCTTGTGTACTTGCCGGGCTATTTGAAGTGATTAAAGTGTTAATGAAATAGACGCGAATAATTTTTGTGTACTTATGGACTACCGGTACACACACTTTTCAACACACTTGTCCCTAGCCCGAATACATTTTTTGCTTGATAAGCTCCATGTCTCTTTTTAACTGGTCGTCCTCTTTTATAACCCTGACAATTTTGGAATAGGCGTGCATGGCAGTGGTGTGATCACGGCCGCCAAGCTCGGCGCCGATTGATGGATAGGAAATGTTCATTTCTTCGCGGAGCAGATACATTATTATCTGTCTTGGGAAGGCCAGGCGTTTTTCTCTGCTTTTTCCAAGGACATCCCCAATGTCGATATCAAAGTATTCCGCTACGGTTTGGATGATATGTTTTGGAGACACTGTTTTTTTGATTGAACCAACACCAAAACTTTCAATAATTGGGATTACGGTTTCAAGCGTTGGTTGAATGTTTTTAAATTGGTGGTAAGCAATGATTTTATTAAGAGCGCCTTCCAGTTCGCGAACATTTGATTGAATATTTGAAGCAATATGATGCAAAATATCTCTATCAAGCTCCGTTTGTCTTTTTTGACACTTGATTTGTAGGATTGCGACCCGTGTTTCTAGATCCGGAGCGCCAACATCAACTAACATTCCCCATTCAAGACGAGAAAGAAGGCGTTTTTCAAGGGCGGCTATTTCTTTTGGTGCCCGGTCTGAGGAAATAACTATTTGTTTGTTAATTCCGTGCAGAGTGTTGAAGGTATGAAAAAATTCTTCCTGGGTACCTTCCTTGCCGGTTATAAATTGAATATCGTCGATAAGTAGCAAGTCAACTGTTCTATATCTGTCTTTAAATTCCTTGGCTTTTCCGCTTCGAACCGCGTTTATATAATCATTGGTAAAGTGTTCACAGCTGGCGTATAAAATTTTAGCATTTGGGTTTCTTTTTTGGATTTCATTGCCGATTGCGTGCAAAAGGTGGGTTTTTCCTAGCCCAACATCTCCATAAATAAAAACCGGGTTATATGTTCCCCCGGGGTGTGAGGCAACGGCCTGAGCCGCAGCGTATGCAAGTTCATTTTGTTTACCAACTACGAAAGTATCAAAAGTATAACCACTATTTAAGGCATAATTATTTCCTGTGACCTGGTTTTGAGGTTGGGTTGTGAATCCAAAGTTTTCATAACCAGTATTTTCTGGTTCTTCTGAAGCTTTTTCCTCGGTCACCTCTAAAACTATTGGCTGAGGTGAGGTAGCTCTTGTTTCAACTCGATAAGTTAATGCCTTAACGGGCCTGTCTATGATGTTTTGAATAGCACTCAGTATGTCCTTATGATATTTTTTTTCCAACCAAGCCTTTGTGAATGTATTTGGCACACCAACCGTTATTTCATTATTTGTGTAGTCCACAATAAAGGTGCTGCGAAACCAAGTAGTGAAATGGGCCTTACTAAGCTTTAGCTCAAGCTCACCCAAAGCGGCTTGCCATAATTCGTGAGTGTTCATAGACAATCGAGGTTAGGAAGTGTGTGTATGGTATAACACTTGTCCACAGATAACAAGTTTATAAGCTGTTCGATTTCTGTGTACGAACTGTGGAAAAAGGGTTGGAAGTTGGAGGTAAAAATTTGGATGGCAGATTCTTGACTAAAATTAGGCTTGATGTTATCCTAACGCCACTGTTATTAACTAAACAGCCCTGGTATGCCAAAAAGAACATATCAACCGAAGAAACGGCGCAGGGCACGAGTGCACGGGTTCCGGTCAAGAATGAGTTCTCCAACCGGTAGAGCTGTGCTCAAGCGACGTCGGGCAAAAGGACGCAAGCGCTTAACGGTTGCGGCCCGCCCAAGGTAGAAAAACGAGGAGTAAAATCCTCGTTTTTCGTATATAATGAAAACATGTTCAAACAAAAAAACAGACTAAAAAAAGACGAAGACATAAAACGGGTAGTCAAAAGTGGTCGGAGCGTGTTTGATTCTCATTGTGGACTTAAATATTTGCAAAATGGATTGGCTGAGTCCAGGTTTACAGTTGTAGTTGGTTTGAAAGTAAGTAAAAAGGCGGTAGACAGAAACCGTATCAGGCGTCAGTATCGCGAGATTATTCGCTTGCACTTAGGTAAGATGAAAAAAGGCTATGATGTGGTTTTTTTGACCTCAAAACAAGCTTTAGCGATTGATTATCAAGAAAAAGAAGAGAGACTGATGAAGGTTTTGAAAAAGGCCGGTCTAATATACAAAGGCTAAGCCTTGATTATTATGAAGAAAATATTTCGGACCCTAGCCACAATTCCAATATTGATTTACCAAAAAACCCTCTCGCCCGACCATGGGATTATGAGGGTTTTTTACCCGCACGGCGCTTGCAGGTATTACCCGACTTGTTCGGAGTATACGCGTCAATCTGTACTCAAATATGGTATTATCAAAGGATATTATAATGGTTTGCGTCGGATTTTGAAGTGCAACCCTTGGTCAGACGGCGGGGTTGATAGGCCTTAAATCAGTTCCGGCCGGAAGCTCGATGTGCTTTACTTTACTTCCCTGCCCGCGTTTTATTGTAACAAGAGATTTGGCGATTCCCAGCTCTTTTGCTAAAAAATTAATAAGTTCGATGTTGGCTTTGCCATCAATTGGCGGAGATTTGATATCAATTACAACCGTTCCGGCATCAATCCAGCCGGATATTTTTGTTTGCCTTGAATTTGGTCGGACTTTGACGGTTAGTATCATATTATGAATTCTCCACTTCCCCAATAATAGCACGCGCCACTTGGATTGCCCTTTCCGGGGTCTCGCTGTGAGCGGTTTCCGGACAAAGCATAATGGCTGAAGCGCCGTCCAGACAGGCGTTTGTCACATCTAAAATATCAGAACGAGCCGGAATGTAATTATCCAGCAAGGACCCGAGCATATCGGTGGCGACAATCGAATATTTATAGCGGGCGCGCGCCTTGGCAACCAATTTTTTTTGAATGAGCCCCAATTTTTCAAACGGAACCGACAGCGCTAAGTCACCCCGAGCCACCATAATGCCGTGACAGATATTTAAAATCTCATCAATATTATCAACTCCTTCTTGAGATTCGATTTTGGCAATAACTAGCGGTCGCCAATCGGGCGTCAGCTGACGCTCGAGCTTGGCAATTAGGGTCTCCAGCATTTGTCGAGATTTAACAAAAGAAAAAGCCACCATATCCGGCTTACTTTTTGGAAGTTCGGCGAGGATTTCATCAATCTCGGGCACAATGTGGTCTAGCATGTCGGTTAAGCGTGGGATTGTTACCGATGTGTGACGGATTAAGTCGCCGGCGTTTTTTACGCGAGCAATAAACTCGTTAGCGCTATGAATTGTTGTGACTTCAAACTGTAGGATTCCATCGCCGGTGTAAAAGAGGTCGCCAACTTTTAGCTTGCCACCCAATCCTTCAAATTTAAAAGGAATATAAGCCTCCGGATCGCTCGACATTGGGCCAAATAGAAATCTAAATTCTTTTTCTGGGTGGACCTGGACGCGTTTTTGAGGAAATTCGCCTAATCGAATTTTTGTTTCCGGTAAGTCAGCCAGTAATCGAACCTTTTTTCCGGACTCATTGATGTGACGACGGGTGCTCTGCAGGGCTTGGGAAATCTCGGTAGTACTTGAATCACCGCAATCAACTCGAAAAACATCCACGCCGGCATCAATCATGCGCTGATTGTGTTCGCGTTTATAGGGGTCTTCCCAGATTGTGGCAATAATATCAATAGGACGGCAACTATTAATTTTTTAACAATAACTATAACTATAGAAGTTGTTATTGATAGTTAAAAAGGGGTTTCCCCCTTTCGCTCCTGTTACTCTTATTACCCATTTTACCCCTTTCTCAAACTCTTGAGAAGTTTGATGTCTTTGAACCGCGGATCAGGCTCAGAATCGTATGGAGTTTCCAAAATCAAATCTTTATTTTTGAGTTTTGGGTGGTCAACGAGATACTTAAAGGTGTCTTTACCGATTTTTCCTTTGCCAAGATGCTCGTGTCGATCCTTGTGCTCACCAAGAGCTACTTTGGAATCATTTGTATGGATGGCCACCAATTTTTTCAGCCCCACAATTTTATCAAAATCTCTAATCATTTTGTCAAAATCTTTTTTGGTACGCATATCATAGCCACTGGCAAAGGCGTGTTGAGTATCAAAACAGACACCGATATCCTGACCGCGTTTAGCGCCTTTGATAAAAGCCGAAATTTCTTCAAAAGTGTCGCCCATTACTTCGCCGGCGCCGGCGGAAATCTCAATTAAGAGCTGACAAGAACCTTTGTAGTCTTTCATTATTTCATCAAGACCTTTGATAACTTTTTCAATTCCCTTTTTTCGACCAACATCTTTGGCTGAACCCGGATGAAACATCATGGCTTTACAGCCGAGGGCAGACCCGCGTTCAAGTTCGCCTCGCAGAACTGAAATTGAGCTGTGATAAATGCGATTGTTGCTTGAAGCAAGATTGATAAAATAAGGCGCGTGAATATAAACATCTTTAATGCCATTTTCTTTCATTGAGTCTTTAAATTGTTTGGCGTCTGCTTGGGTGATTGGTTTTGGCTGACCACCTTGCGGGGGGCGTGAGAAGATTTGAATAACCTCACAGCCTAATTTTTTTCCGTTTGGCCCGGCTTTCCACAAGCCACCGGCAGCTGATACATGGGCTCCGATTTTCATATATTGGTATTGTATCTCAGGAAGTAGGTTGGTAGGAAGTAGATTGATAAACAGTTATAGTTTGGCGAGCAACTTTTTGTCGATCGCAAAAAAGTTGCTCTGTACGCCGACCATTAAATGACGATAGTCAGGTAGTGGTTAAAAAAATCACCCCGGCATTCGGGGTGATTTTGCTAAAAGCTAACAGCTATAAGCTAAAGGCCTTACTTAACCATTTTCTCTTTCAAAACATCAATCGTCTTTCTATTTCTCATTTGGTGGGTCAAATATTCTCGGTACTGCGGTGAATAAATTTTTTCCTTTGTTTCTTTGTCTTCGTAATTTTCAGCCAGCTTATCAAGAGCTTCGTCGGCTGCTTTTTCATCAACTGTTACGCTTTCTTTTTTTGCAACTTCTTTAAGAACTAGAGCAACTTTTACTCGTGTCAGGGCGCCCTCGGCCATGTCCAATTTAAGATCAGCCAAGCCTTTTTTGATTTGTTTCAGATATTCATCAAAGTCCATTCCGCGCTGGGTAAGCGAGTGCTTTAGCTCAGTAATCATTTGCTCAATTTCTTGGTTTACAAGTAAATCTGGAATTTCCTCAAAGTCAGATTTTTTAGCAATCAACTCGAGTACTTCTCTGTCTTGGCGCAAGTCTTCTTCTTTTTCGTTTTCAATTCGTAGATTTTCTTTTAATTTTTCATCCAAATCGGCTTTGTCTTTTAGTCCCAAAGTTTTGGCAAACTCATCGTTTATTTCCGGCGCTTCAAGTTTAAAGATTTCCTTGAGCCCAACATCAAAATCAATATCCTGTCCTGCCAAATGCTTTTGAAAGTTTTCAGTTGGGAATTTTAAAGTGAAGTTTCGTTTGTCGTCTTCTTTCATTCCTAAAATTTCATCGATAAATCCCGGAATAAAGTAATCCTCGCCAGTGTAAATGCCGTGGTCTCGGCCTTCCCCGCCTTCTAGTACCACACCGTCCTTTTTCATTGTTAAATTAACAACAGCTTTGTGACCTTTTTTCAAAACAGTTTTTTTAGCGGCTCGGATTTCCTTAGTTTGCATTTGAGTAAGATCTTTGCCGGCGCGCTGGATCATTTCCTTGCTTGGTTCAACATCATTTTTTTCAACTTTTAAATTATCGTAGTCAGCTAGTTTTTTGATTTTTGGCATTAGCGATACTACGGCAGTAAAAATCATTTCATTTTCCGGTGCCAACTTGATCATATCGAAAAACGGTTGTCCGACTGTGTCTAAATCTTCGGCCAACATTGCTTCAGTGAAGGCGGCGCGAATCAGATCTTCTGTAGCCGCTTCCAGAACTTGCATCTCACCAAGCCGCTGTTTGATGGTTTCATAATCAGCTTTACCCGGACGAAATCCCGGAATGTCAGTGTGCTCGGCCAAGTGCCTAGCGGCGTGTTTCATCGCCTTGGTAACAGCTTCGGCTGGGACCGTGATTGTAAAAGTGACTTTGTTGTCTTTTGTTTCGATTATGTAGGACATAGATAGATTTTAGAGATTAGACTGTTAGACCAATAGAGTTTTCAGAAGTCGAGTTCTATTACTCTAAACCTCTAATTTCTAATAGTCAAAAACATGCGGAGTATAGCGAAATGTGGGGATTTGTCAACGATTAGTAGAGGTAATAGATAATAGCAGGATAGAGGGAATAGAGGTTTAGGATTGACAAAACAGTAAAATAATTATATAAATTGTTGTCACAACGACATCCGCACTGGCCGGTTTGCCAGATCGAGGGAAAAAATGAAACGTTTTCTGATGATGCTCGTGCTCGGCCTGCTGGCAGGGTGTCGTTACATGCAGGAACAACGGGCAGAGATGATGTCTGTCTGTTCTGGTGTAAAGACCGAGGTCTGGTCGCAGGACAGGATGTTCTGCGAGGGCGGCATCAATGAACTGTATGCGGGGAATAGGTCAGTGCGTCCGTGCCTAATCGGCGCCATTCCCGGCTTCTGTGCCGAGGAAGATGACGGGCTGATGGTCTACGCGATATGACTCGTAGCTCGATATTCATTCCTGCGGGCTTCGAGGATCAAGTCCGTAAGTCCATCGTCTACATAGACGAATTGTCACCCCAGCTCCCGATTCCCGCTGGGGCGTCGGATGAGCCAGAAAACGACTGGCGGGGCACGACGCCAACGCCCTAAGCGCGTACAGCGCACCTAGGAACAGCGCGTTCCACCGGGGTGCGCTGTTTTGTTTTTACGCCCTCTTAACCCCCCCCCAGTTACGGGGGAGACCGATCGAATACGAATAAGCCTGAGGCAGTATCTTGGGCCTCAACTCTAACCATTAAATGACGATCGTCAGATAATGGTTAAGGTTGGTGTTTTGAAAATTCTCAAATTTAAAATAACGCAAAGCGCCCGGGTTACCACCTTCGCGTAAGGGAATTTACGACTTCGGTGGTAACCCGGGCGCTGATGTGGGGTTAAACAATCAAGGCAATAATCAGAAGTGCTACAATGTTCAAAATTTTAATCATTGGGTTGATTGCAGGACCGGCTGTGTCTTTGTAGGGGTCACCAACTGTGTCACCGGTTATGGCTGCATCATGGGCAAATGATTTTTTTCCACCGTAGTTTCCCATCTCAATATACTTCTTAGCGTTGTCCCAAGCTCCACCACCGGTAGTCATTGAAATTGCCAAAAAGAGTCCGGTGACAATCGATCCCATTAAAAGTCCACCAAGAGCTTCTGGTCCAAGCAGTAGTCCGACTAGGATTGGAGCGATGATCGGAATAAGAGCAGGAATCAACATTTGGTTCAAAGCCGCCTTGGTTACGATATCAACGGCCGCACCGTATTCCGGCTTACCTGTTCCGTCCATAATTCCAGGAATCTCTTTGAACTGACGCCTCACTTCTTGCACAACTGCTCCGGCTGCTTTTCCAACAGCCTCCATAGCAAAAGCTGCGAACAAGAATGGGAGTAAACCTCCAATCAATAATCCAGCCACGACATATGGGTTTTCAAGTGAGAATGAAAATTCGTATCCAAGTTTTGATAACTCTCCGGTGTAGCCGGCAAAAAGCACAGTTGCAGCTAATGCGGCTGAAGCGATTGCATATCCTTTTGTAACTGCTTTGGTTGTGTTTCCAACAGCGTCCAGCGGATCGGTTACATCACGAACCTCTTTTGGAAGATTTGCCATCTCAGCAATTCCACCGGCGTTATCTGTGATTGGTCCGTAGGCGTCTAGCGTCACAATAATCCCAGCAAGTGACAACATACTCATAACAGCCATAGCTGCCCCGTAAATATCGGCTAGCCAATATGATGTCAAAAGTCCAGCCACGATTACAAGTACGGGTAGTGCAGTTGAACGCATTGAGAGCGCTAGCCCGGCAATAATATTTGTTCCATGACCGGTTTCTGATGCTTTGGCAACATTTTGTACCGGCTTGTAGGCGATTGATGTGTAGTATTCAGTGATTACAACCATGAGAGCTGTTACTGCAAGGCCAACAAGCAGTGACCAGTAAATTGACATGGCGTCGATTCCTTCTATGCCACCTAAGATCCAGTTTGTTAATGGATAAAAGGCTGCAGCTGATAATACTCCAGCAACAATCAATCCTTTGTAAAGCGCTGGCATGATTGCCTGGCTTTTTCCAAGTTTAATAAAGTTGACGCCAACTATAGAAGCAATAATCGCCACCGCTCCGACTGCTAGTGGAAAAGTAATAATAGCTTCGATGTCTCCAAAAACTAGAAGGCCAAGAAGCATGGCAGCTACTGTTGAAACTGCGTAAGTCTCATAAAGATCGGCAGCCATTCCAGCGCAGTCACCAACATTGTCACCAACATTGTCAGCAATAACAGCCGGGTTGCGGGGATCATCTTCTGGAATTCCAGCCTCAACTTTTCCAACTAGGTCAGCTCCAACATCGGCAGCTTTGGTAAAGATTCCTCCGCCAAGTCTGGCGAACACTGAAATTAATGATCCTCCAAACCCAAGACCAATAAGGGCACTGATGTCATGGGTAAGGTAGTAAAATCCGGAGATTCCAAGCAGGCCAAGGGCCACTACAAAAAGACCGGTGACTGTTCCACCTTTAACTGCAACATTTAAAGCTGCAGCCATTCCATTTTTTGCGGCTTCGGCAGTTCGAACATTGGCGCGAACCGAAACCATCATACCGATGTATCCGGTCAGTCCAGATAGGACCGCTCCGACAACAAACCCGAAGGCGGTTGTCCAATTAAGAAAGAACCCGAGTAAAAAGAAAATCACGACACCGATAATTGCGATAACGCGATACTGACGGGCCAGGTAGGCGTTTGCTCCTTCTTGGATAGCAAGCGCAATCCCTTTCATTTTCCCTTCACCGGCAGGGAGTTTCATGATCGAAACGATCAAGAAGATGGTGTAGATGATTGCGGCTAATGCGACAATCACTGAAAGTGTTATTACATTCATAGTGTCGACATCATACGAATGTCAGGGGCTAGTTGTCAATTGATATTTATTGTTATTTGTATAATATTAGCTAATTATTGTCTAAAATCAATTGACCTTCAGACTAAAAAATGATATATTGTTTTTTGTAATTAAAGTATAATCAGCTCATATAAAAGAGAAGACAAAGCAAATATTTGTTTCAATTTCTTTGAAGGTGATTCGCCTTTTTGTCAGAATCAAGCCTTATTTTTTAAAAACTTTAAAAAAGATTTTTTCCCCACTAAAGAAAATATTGATGGTCCTGGTTATAATTTTGTTGCCGATCTATCGATTACTTTCAATTGTCAGACGCAACTTATCAAGAATTTATCGGCCAGCTAAAAACAAAATGATGGCTGTTATTGCAAACCGTTACTTGGTGCATGCCATAATGGCGATTATTGTTTTGGCAACGGTTGCGCTTAACTTTCAGACAACCGATGTTCGAGCTGAATCATTTGGGGAAAGAAGTCTGCTTTATGAATTAGTAGCCGGAAACAATCTCGAGATTATCGAGGAATATGCTTCAGACACAACGGCAGTCGAATTAACCGGAAGTAGCTATCAAAATCAAGGAACGCTTTCGTCGCTCGCCTACGGTATAAGCGACATCGCCACCAAAGACGCATCAGTAACATTTATTGGCGGACACTTGGTTTCGATTCCTACGACTACCGAAACACCGTCAACGGCCGCACGATCAAATGTTGAGAAATATACAGTTCAGGGCGGAGACACTTTGTCTTCCATCGCAAGTAATTTCGGGATTTCAATTAATACTCTTTTGTGGGCAAACAATTTAACTGTTCGTTCAGTTTTGCAACCGGGGGATGTGCTTGCGATTTTACCAGTTGATGGTATTACTCACACAGTTAAGAGCGGGGATACTATATCGAGCATCTCTCAAAAATATGATATCGATCAGGAAACAATTACTGATTATAATGGGATCTCGACTGGTGATGTCTTGGCAGTAGGAGACGAACTATTAATCCCCGGAGGGGAGAAGCAGATAGCGTCAGCATCAAGTAGCAGTGCCATTGGTCGGATATTCACACCGCCTTCAGTTTCATCTCCAACAACAACCACAAGTATTTCAACCGACTCAGCTTCCAGCAGCGGCGCAATGGTTTGGCCAACGGACATGTATGTGATAACGCAATACTATGGTTGGAGCCACAATGGACTTGATATTGATTGTGGATACGATAATGACAACTATGCGGCTGACGCCGGTTATGTTTCCTATGCTGGTTGGATGAACGGCTATGGTTATTTAGTTGAGATAAACCACGGCAACGGAATTGTAACCAGATATGGACACCACGCCTCTTTATATGTGGCACCGGGCGATTATGTATATGCCGGGCAACCAATCGGTCGCTGCGGAACAACAGGGCGATCAACCGGAACTCACCTTCACTTTGAGTTGCGGGTTAATGGAAGCACTAAAAATCCTCTTGAATATATTAGATAGACGAGCGAGTATCCATTCTGTATTGAAGGGCCTCGGCGAGATGAGCGACGGTGATGTCGCTTTTTTCGTCCAAATCAGCGATAGTGCGGGCAACTTTTAAGACCCTAGTGTAGGCTCTGGCAGACAAATATAATTTATCAACGGCCTGTTTCATAATACTCAGACACTCACCATTTAGCTGGCAGAAATTTGACAGGTCAGCTGATCGCAGCTGGCTATTTTGCATAACATTTATTTCTTTGTAGCGATTAATCTGAACATTTCGCGCCAGTTGCACTCGAGACCTAATCGAATCTGAATTTTCTGAAGTAGATATCCTGGTTAATTTATCAAAATCAATTCTTGGCACTTCGACTGCTAAATCAATTCTGTCCATTAGCGGACCGGAAATTCTTTGCTGATATTTAATAACTTGATTTGGCGTGCAGGTGCATTGTTTGCAAGGATCGTTTAAATAACCACACGGGCAGGGATTCATCGCGGCAACTAAGATGAAATCCGCTGGGAATTGTAAGGTGCCAGCCGCTCGGGAAATAGTTACAATTCCGTCTTCCAGTGGTTGGCGAAGATTTTCAATAGTCTTTCTAGAGAATTCCGGAAATTCATCAAGAAATAAAACGCCATGATGAGCGAGCGACACTTCGCCCGGCCGAGGCCAAGACCCGCCACCAATTAATGCCACGGCAGAGCTGGTATGATGTGGCGTTCTAAACGGTCGATTATTCATTAAGGCATTTTTACTTCTTCTTATTCCGGCGATTGAATGAATTTTTGTAACATCGAGTGACTCTTGAAATGTAAGCCGCGGTAGTATCGAAGGCACGGCACGAGCGAGCATTGTTTTTCCAGACCCGGGTGGGCCTGTCATTAATATATTATGTCCACCAGCGGCTGCAATGCTCAGAGCTCTTTTAGCGTGTTCTTGGCCTTTTATGTGGCTCATGTCGTCTCCGCCGTAAGTCTTAAAAGATTTCGGTTCACCGGTGTGAGGGCAAGTGGGCATAATTGAATGTCCTAGAAGACAATCGACTAGTTGTGTTAAAGATGACATTGGATGGACATCAACGCCTTTAACTAACGACGCCTCAGCAGCATTCTCTTTGGCAACGATTATTGATCCAATTTTTTGTTCTTTGCACATTGTCGCTGCGAGCAATGCTCCATCAACCGGCCTTATACTTCCGTCCAGGGCTAATTCACCCAAGAAAGCCATTTGATGTGTTTGTTTGATGTCTTTAATTAGCCCGGAAGCTAGCAGAATACTGATTGCAATTGGCAGATCATAGGCCGGCCCCTGTTTTTTAATATCAGCTGGCGCTAGATTGATTGTTATTCTGGTTCTTGGAAATTCAAATCCGCTATTTTTAATTGCCGCCCGAACACGCTCGCGTGATTCAGAAACAGCGGCGTCGGGTAGCCCAACCATTAAAAATTTTGATAAACCTCGCGAAATATCAGTCTCGATTTTAATTGGAACAGCCTCAAGACCAATATTGGCCGAGGAATAAACAAAAAAAGATCCCATACAACAAAATAGTTATAGGGAGTGAAATTAATTAGAGTTTCCGTCTCTTTTTGTATTATACCAAAATACTAAAAGTGCGCCAGTGACTATGAGGATATCTGAAATATTTATGGCGCTTGTTTGAAAGAATATAAGATAATCAGTAGTAAATCCGTTTATAATCCGGTCAAACATGTTTCCCAAGGCACCAGACAGAATAATTATCAGATAAGTACTGATATCTGGCTTTGATTGCCAATATTTGATAGCAAAAGAAATTAGCGCAAGGCTGATAACGATTGTAGCTATGATAATAATCCCCATTGGAATGGGGATATCAAAAGCAATACCTGGATTTTTATGCAGGGAAATATCAAATGGAAAACGCAAACGACCCTCATCTATTGAGAGTCGTTTGATAACCAAGTATTTAAAAAATCCATCCAAAATTGCGAGCATGACAGCGGAAAATGCCAAAATGTTGGCTTTTTTTCGGGTCATTATACTTCCTGTGTTAAGGTTTTTTTGCAGGCAATGCAAGAAGTAGAGGTTGGCCTGGCTCTCAGACGATCTTCATTAATCTCGGTATTACAATATTTACAAATACCGTAGCTACCTTCCTTGATTCTAATAATAGCGCTATCTATATCACGGACTTCTTTTTCAAGGGCGCTTTCCAGCGATAGTTTATTACTATAATCTGCTACTTCGCTAGCATTTTCGTCTTCGTCGTCGCCGTACTCTTCAAATTTAGTGGTGTAGTCAGCAACTTTCGCTTTTGAGTCTTTTACAGTAAAGCTGGAAAGCTCTTTTGTTAGGCTTTCGCGCTCCGACTGAAGTCGAGTCGCCATTTCTTCTATAAATGCTTTATTCATACAATATAAAAATTATACATGGGTGCTACAGTTTATACAACATTTTAATAAAAAGCAAAAGGACGCGATTCGTCAGACTGCTAAATAAATAGATTCTGGATCGCGTCCACGCATAGCGTGGGAGTTCGTCCAGATGTCGGGTTCTAATGAAAATGAGTAATTTTCAGCAAAACTCGACATCTGTTAACCTCGACCATGACTATGAAAAGGACAACCGCCCTACCATGCTTTGGCTCCTCACATAATCAAGCATTAATGCGTGAGGTTGCCGTGTTCAAATCCGATCCCCCAAAATAACGAACTAGCAGAGTACAGCAGTGGAGCTATTTCCCAAAGAGTGGGTCTTCGGGAAACTTCCCCTTAGTCCATCCGGCGATGCCGGATGACGGGATTGTAGAAAGAGCGATTAGGATTTCTTTGACCCTGTATAAGTATTTTATCGTTTTGAACACAAATAGTCAACATAAAAATAGCCTATGAATAAAGGCTATTTTATATTTGTGGATAATGATATTATTAGTTTTTAACAATAGCTGTGGATAAGTTTGGGATAGTTAATAGTTTATCCACAGGTTTTGCTACCAACACATTGTGGTTGTATTCTTAGCAACGGCTAGTTCTTTGAAGCGTAAAACAAATGGGATTCCCGTAGAGTAGCTCAAAGCAGATTGATCACTCGTAATTCTTTCCAAAATTTTTCGGGGATAAAGAAATGAATGGGCGTTTGCACTGCAGGTCGACTTGTTTGTGAAATCCGCTGAAGCTAGCGATGTTTTTCTATTTGAGATTGTCCAAAAGTTTGTGGTTTGAGCGATATATATGAGGTTTCCTTGTGCGTCACTTATCGTTAGAAAACTAACGCCTGATTCGGTCTCGATAGTGGAAACAAAGTTACTTGTGTCGCTTCGAATCTCAGAAACTGTTGTTCCGTCATCCATTGTCAACGCTAGCGTAGACAAATTAAATATTTTTAGCAGGTTCTGTGCGAGTTGCGCCATCTCTTGTGTATTTGTTTTTGTAGCAGGGACAGAAATATAGAACGACTCGCCGGCCTCATCGTTTCCAATTATCAGCTGAAAACCAGAAGTGGTGATTTGATTAATAAAGCTGCTAGCAGCGACATTTGTTAAAAGTGACTGCACAAGAAGTGGTAACGGCGCACTAGCACCAACAGAATAATTAGCTAATATCTCAGTGTTTGTTGCAATGGAAGTATTATATTTAATTGTATTTGTTTCACCTTGGCCAATTTTTAAACCACTATTTGATATTGAAACTGGTGAAACCCGGTTTTTTTCGCCGGAATATTCTGTCCATTCGCCGTCGTGCCATGGGTTTAGGGCGTAAATTGGATGGAGCTGAGCTTTTTCTATTAAAACATTGGTATTTATTGTGGAAATTATTGTTTTATTCCCGGAACTGTAAATTATAAAACCTGATTCATATAAATACTGGTGTTTTTGATCGCTAAGCCCAGAATCGATTGTTATTTCGTGAACAATACCTGCCTCGTCCATGTGTAGCGAGAATTCCCTATCAGACAGCAGTAAAATATCATCAAAAGTTAGCGATCTGCCTGAAATTATGGTTTCAGACCCTAAATTTTCATGCAACTGCTTAATGGTGCTTGGAGTTTTGATTATTCTTAGGGATGATTCGATTCCATTGGTATGAAAACCCGAGGTTAAATCGCGTATTATCCAGAGTCTATGAGCTCCAAGCAAAATTATAAAGACCAGCATACCTAAAAGCCATCTTTTGTACCTTAGGGCAATGGAATACCGACTTTTTGATAGCTCAGATTCTAGCGGAATGTTAAATTTTTCTTGCATTATACTATTCTACGGGATTTTTAAGATTAAATAAACAAAAAACCAGCCGTAGCTGGTTTTTTGTCAGTTTCCGAGTCGTCGGGTCAAGTTATGATCGTGGTCGGTGAGGACCTCTTGGACCACCACCTCGGAGATCTCCACCGCTTGGTCTGCGCGGAGCGCCACTTGATTCGCCTAGTTTCTGAGCCTTGGTTTTCATCTCATCTGTATAAACATTGCCTTCAGCTTTGCTCATAGAGAGATTGATCCTACCTTGGTCATCAATTTCAATTACTTTTACATGAACTTCATCTCCAAGTTTTACAATATCTTCAACATTTCCTACTCGCCATGGGGCAAGTTCAGAAATGTGAACCATCCCATCTTTTCCAGGAAGGATTTGGATGAATGCTCCGAAATCCATTAGTCGTACAACTTTACCAACAAATGCTTCACCAACTTCAACATCTCGCGTTAGGTTGTTAACCCATTCATAGGCTTTGTCAGCTGCTTCTTTATTTGAGGCTGTAATAAACACCTGTCCGTCCTGTTCGATGTCGATAGAATCAACACCTGTCTTATCAATAATTTCATTGATAGTTTTTCCGCCTGATCCAATAACATCTTTAATTTTGTCCGGACTGATTTGTAGTGTGATAATTCTTGGAGCATTTGGTGAAAGATCAGCTCGTGGTTTCGGGATTGCTTTTTCAATTACATCTAGAATTTGATTTAGAGCAATATTTGATCGTTCAAGGGCTTCTTTAATAATGTCAGCAGTTAGCCCATTAGTTTTAGTGTCCATCTGAATGGCTGTAATACCTTTGCGTGACCCGGTTATTTTAAAGTCCATTCCACCTTTTCCGTCTTCAACATCTTGAAGGTCAGTTAGAACTTTCCAATTTGTTCCATCTGAGGCAAGTCCCATAGCAATTCCCGCTACCGGTGCTTTAATTGGAACACCAGCGTCCATAAGAGCAAGGGTTGAAGCACAAGTAGAGGCCATTGAGCTTGATCCATTTGAGTTTAGAACTTCTGACACCAACCGAATGCTGTAAGGAAAATCTGCTTTTGACGGAATCATCGGCTCTAATGCTTTCTCGGCAAGCGCTCCGTGTCCAACTTCGCGTCTTCCTGCACCTCGAAGGAATTTTGCTTCACCGACCGAAAACGGAGGGAAGTTGTAGTGGTGTATAAAGCGTTTTTGTCCAACTGTTTCCATTCCGTCCAAGGTTTGCTCGTCTCCAGGTGCACCCAAAGTACAAATGTTTAGCACCTGAGTTATTCCACGAGAGAAATGACTAGAACCATGAACACGGGGAAGCAGGGCCACCTCGGCAATAAGCGGTCTGATTTCATCTAGCTTTCGGCCGTCAACTCTTTGTCCTTTTTCAAGAATCATTTTGGAAGCAATGTCTTGGGCAAAGTTATAAATCATGTCAGTTCCGATTTTGATTTCATCAGATTCAAGTTCCTTTGATTTTAGATATTCAGTTAATTGATCTTTAAGAGAATCTTTGACCTCGTATAATTCTTTTTTACTTTTAACACCTGCGCTGTAGATCTTCTCTAGAACCGGAGTCATAAACTCAGCTGCCATTTTCTGAATTTCCTCTTTGCGGGCTAGCTTTGCTTCAGCCTCATCGGTTTTTGGAGTCAAGACATCTAACTTTTCTATTCCAACTTCTTTGCGAACCCGCTCTATTAATTTGATTGCATTGGCTAGTTCTTTTGATCCTCTATCAAAAGCCTCGGCAAAGTCTTCTTTTGAAGCTTCATTACCTCGAGCTTCGATCATTACAGTTTTTTCCGCAGTTCCGGCGATATCAAGATCAAATTCGGTTGTTAATCTTTGCTCATATGTTGGATTAACCAACCAATCACTGCCGATTTTTGAAATTCGAGCAGCTCCGATTGGACCGTTCCAAGGAATGTCACTCATATGAAGTACACAGGACGCTCCGATTAATCCTAAAATATCCGGGTCGTTTTCACCATCAAAGGCAAGAACAGTTATAATCACTTGAACTTCGTTTGTCATTCGTTCATCAAAGAGTGGGCGAATTGCTCGGTCAATAAAGCGTCCAACTAAAACTGCTTCATCAGTTGGTCGGCCCTCGCGTTTAATAAAGCGTGAGCCTTTAATTCGGCCGGCTGCGTACATTTTTTCTTCGTAGTCAACCATGAGTGGGAAATATCCCATTCCTTCTTTTGAGTCGTGTGACATAACCGCTGTTGCCAAAAGAACTGTGTCACCGCATCTTACTGTGCAGCTGGCGTTTGCAGATTGCGCAAATTTGCCGGTCTCGATAGTAATATCCTTACCACCGATATTGGCCGAGAATGTTTTCTCTGTCATATTTTTTTGCCCGGGCTTTAAGGGATTTCTAGGAACCTATTTTGGATATTGCGAAGTCGACTTCTAGTCGACTGAAGCAATCTTCTTAAATGGATTGCTTCGGAAACCTCGCAATTGCCAGTAGACTTTCAGAAATCCCCTGATCTTGAGATATCTTAAGATCGTTCTTCCAGGACTTGATAATCTGAACGTTAATTCGTTCTTAGCGAGATCGTAGATTGATGATCAACGACCTTAGCCTAAAACAAATTATGGTTTTAGCGCTGTTTTAGTTTTACCGGCACGAACTGGTTTTGATTCTAGAATCAAGAATGAAGTTTTGTCATCTGATAGATTTGTATAAATATCAGCCACATCTAGCAGTTCAGATGATGTTGATTCTCGAAATGAAGCTACATGGAATATTCGACCACGGCCACGAACATAATCTCCAAGTGGGGCGAAATCCCCATCTCCTGAAACCATTACGATTACATCGAGCATGTCGACCATTCGGACAACATCAATGGCTATGCCAACATCCCAGTTTCCTTTTTTAACTCCTGAGTCATATTCTATCAAATCCTTGGCAATAACATCGATTCCATTTTTTTCCAAAGCTCCGAAAAAAGCTGATTCGTCACCGGCCTGAGTTGAAACTGTGTAAGCAAGGGCTCGAATAAGTTTTTGGTCTCCAACTGTTTTTTCAACAATCCCGGGAAAATTAACTTTTCGATTGAATAAATTACGAGCGCTGTAGTACATGTTCTGCACATCGATAAAAACGCCAACGCGTCTGGTAGATGTATCTAGCATAAAAAATTAGTTACTTTTTAAAAATTGAAAGTCCAGCCAAAATGGTGGACTTTCATTATATATTAATTGATCGCGCGGAGCTTTAGATCTTCCACCAATTGTTCGTAAGCTTTGTTGTCCTCGCGCTTTAGGTATCTCATTAAACGGCGGCGTTCAGTTACTTTCTTTATTAGTCCGCGTCGTGAGCTAAAACCTTTTTTGTGTTGTCGCAAGTGAGTGGTAAGTTCCTTTACCTCTTCAGTTAGGATAGCAATCTGCACTTGTGGTGAACCAGTATCTGATTCGTGAGTCTTGTACTTTTCGATGATTCTTTGCTTTTTGTTCTTGTCGAGCATATTTTGTTAATTTCGTCTTTTAGTCTTAGTAAAACGCTGCTCGAGCGCTAAACCATGGCTAAAAGCAATTGATTAATTATGAGCGTATATTAGCCTAATGCTTGATAATTGTCAATATTATGGCAATCATTTTATTAGTGTCGTATAGTACTCTTACTATGAGCACAAAATCAATGCTAGAGAAGTACATCAAAGAGTTTTTGGAATATTTGGAAGTTGAACGTGGACGATCGAGCAAAACTGTCCGCAATTATGATTTTTATTTGCGCCGATTTGCCGACTGGGCACTCTGGCCACACCCATCTAAAATAGAGCCCGAGATGGTGCGGAAATATAGATTGTATTTAAATCGTGAAATTGAGGGTCGAGACGAAGTGAATTTAAAAAAGAGTACGCAGAATTATCACTTAATTGCCCTTCGAGCGTTTTTGCGATATTTAGCTAGGCGTGATGTTAAATCAATGACAGCGGATAAGATTGAACTTGCTAAACAAGGAACGCGTAAGGTTGAGTTTTTAGAAGAAGATGAACTACGGCGGATATTTGGGGCTCTTCAAGACGCGCCGGGCATTATTGGCAAGAGGGATAGAGCGATTGTGCGTACTCTTTTTTCAACAGGACTGCGTGTTTCCGAGCTTGCTAACTTAAAAATCGACAATATTAATCTTCGGCGGGACGAGTTTACAGTTAAAGGCAAAGGGAGCAAACACCGAGTGGTTTTTTTGTCAGATGATTCCAGAAAAGCCATCAAAGAGTATTTAGATGCCAGGCACGACACATCTCCATACTTGTTTGTCGGTCACGATCGCGCCAAGACTTCCAGAGGATCGATGCCGGTTTCACCACGATCAGTGCAAAGAATTATGGAAAAGTATGCTTCAGCCGCGGGTATCACCAAAAAAATAACTCCACACACTTTGCGTCATACATTTGCCACTGATCTGTTACGCAATGGCGCTGACATCCGTTCAGTTCAGTCCATGCTTGGTCATGAATCGATTACTACCACGCAGGTTTACACGCATGTGACCGATAGACAGCTCCGAAAGGTTCATAAAAAGTATCACGGTAAAGCGTAATAATTATGAAAAGATTGGACGACATCAAAAAATATTACATTTTTCGCGCTTTAATTAAGCGCTATCCCCTTCCAATCATTGCCCTTTTTATGATTGATGTTGGCGTGAGTGTTGAACAGGTCGCGTTAATTTTTACAGTTTCCGCGGTTTTGGAATTGATTTTTGAAGTACCGAGCGGGGCAATCGCCGACGCCATTGGCCACAAAAAATCTTTACTGATTTCCATGTCGGGTCAGGCAATCGCCATGGCGCTTTATCTGGGGGCCTCGTTTGAATGGGTGTTTGCCGGTTATATTTTATATTATGTTTCTGGTAGTTTGATGACCGGATCACTTTTGCTCATTTTCTTTGAGCGTCTAAAAGTTTTGGGACGCGAGCATGAGTATCGAAAGCTGCCGGCTCGAGCAAAATCAGTTTCGCAAGGTGTTGGTATTTTGTTTATGGCCACGGCCGGTTTGGCTTATATGTGGCAATGGTGGCTTCCGTTTACAATTGGTATTTTACAATTTGTGTTAGCCGGCGTTTTGATTTCAACTTTTGGGAAAACCGCCAATGCATCTGCCGTTAAGTTTGATCTTTACTCACTTACTTGGAAACAAATTCGAGAAGCGTTAAAGATTTTTTCAACAAAACCGGTAGTGCTCTGGGCGCTTTTGCCGGTGGCATTTTTTACAAGCGCCATGGATACTTTTCATAACTTTGATCAGATTTTACTTTCCAATTTCGGCTTAACCGCCGTGCTTATCAGTTTTGTTTATGTTGCCAAACGATTTGTCGGTATGTTGGCACCGTTTCTGGGCGGTTGGCTGACAAAAAAAGGCGTCAGTGACGCTTGGATTTTTAGCGGTGGCTTGCTGGGGCGAGCGGTTTGGTGGCAATGGCGCTTGGATTAATTACTAATCCTATCATTTGGATAGGTCTAATGCTGATAGCGATGGCGCTTTATATTGCTTTGGGTATTGTCAGCAATGATGTTATAAATCATCAAATAGATAGCGGAGCGCGGGCGACCGTACTTTCATTTGGTCATCTGGCTTCAGGAATAGTTCATACAGCCGGAGTAGCCGGGGTCGGGGTTTTGCTTGGGGTCCTTCCCTTGCAGGCCGCGTTGTTGGTTTGGGGGATTGTGATATTTATATTTTTACTTTTGGTGATTACCCCAATGCACCGAGCGATCAGTCGCGCTTGATAAGTTGGTAAAAGTTTAATTAAAAAAAATGACGCACCCGAACGGCGACGGATGCGTCGTCGAGGGGGTGCGTGACTACCGGATCTACCGGATCGTGACCCTCGAGGCGGGCTTGGTCCAGGAGTTCAGGTTGAGGTAGGTGCCGTACCACTCGAAGTCTTCGCCGACGTACTTGTAGTTGGTGAGATCTTGGAGATTGGTACCGATCGTCACGGCCTCGGCATCTCTGCTGATGTCGCAGACGAGGGTCACCGAGCCGGTGGACTTGAGGATGCGGAAGGACACGTTGCCGTCGCCGTCGGGTAGCGAGTTGGTGTTGTACACCACCTCGTCGTTCTCGTCGGTCAGCCAGCAGATGTCGATGGCGTCCTGCACCACCGTCCGCACCGGGGCCGTCCGGACGTCGTGCTGGGTGTAGCCGTAAATGTCCGAGATCCAACGGCACGAACCGATGGAGTCGCACTCGGGCACCAGCATGGTGAAGGTGATGTTGCTGGTGGTGCTGTCCTGGGGGAAGTGCCAGGTGATGAACTCGACCGCGCTGTCGCCAGGGCCAGCGATCTTCGTGCCGCCCGTGTGGGCGGGCTCGCCCAGGCTCGAGGGGCCACTCTGCTGGTTGGCGCAGGCGGCGAGCAGGGTGGCGAGAGCGATCTGGATCAGGTTGCGCATGTTGGCCTCCTTGGCCGTGTTGTGAGGGCAGTGGAATACTACCACTCGACCGAGTAATGTATCACAAAAACAGCCTTTTGTCAAGGCATTTAGGCCAAAAATACGCATAAAAGTGCGTATTTTGTGCAATTTGAGAAAATTTCCTGATTGTAAATCAGTCGCGCTTGATAATATAAGCGACTTGAGATTCAACATCCTCCGGTTTGTCGCGTCGGTAAGAAAAATAATCTTGATTACAAAATGTACACTCGACAGTTCTGTGTATGTTTTTGTTTTGGAGTCCGGCAGAAATTAGTTGTTTAACAATAATGCTTTGAAGATCAATAAAAGTTTTTTCTTGGTGATGAATAATGGCATCTGCAAATTCATGAAATTTACTTTCAACATCAGCCTTAACCTCAAAGTGGCAGCTCATCAAATGTGGGCCGATGTAAACCTCAATCTCGGCTGGATTTGATAAATACTCACGCGCCATGGTTTGTGTAACTTCGCTGACGATATTTTGAAGCACTCCCCTCCAACCGGCGTGAGCCAGACCGATAGCGCCGTGGTTTTTATCAATAAAGAAGATTGGAACGCAGTCGGCAATTGTGATGGTCAGGCAAGCATTAGTTAGATTTGTGACCAGCGCGTCTGTGCCGGAAATTATTTGGCCAAGGTTTTTATTATTGACCAGTACGACGGTTTTTCCGTGAGCCAGCAAGCCGGAGGTGATGTTGGCCGGATCGATTTTGAGTGCTGAAAAAAAGACAGCTCGATTTTTCATTGCTTCCTCGCCAGCTAGCAGGCGCATTTGTTTATCTTGTTTTTTTGAGGTGCCGAAGAGGATATTCATAAAAATAATTATACACGAAATCGAAAAATGTGGTCGCTTAAAATGTGGTCGCTTAGTGACCACATCAGCTCGATTGACGGATTATCCTATTTCTGTTATGTTTGAGCGTCGTTTCCACTCGGATCGGCAACCCCACGGCTGGGATCAGCCGACCTCTGGAGGAATCCATGAACCTGCCCTTGCCCGTCACGCTCTACATCGGCACCACCGCTCTGTTCATCGGGACAATCTACAACCTGATCAACTGGAACGTGATGCGCTACTACCTGCAGTGTGAATACCCGGAGCAGTCCGAGAAGGTCATGTCGCTGATGGTCTTCAACAAGGCCCTCTTCGTCTTTTGCCTCATCTTCTTCGCGATGTCGCCGCTGCTGTGCACGAGTGTCTTCGAGCTGATGGCTACCCTCCTGCTCGCCGTCCCGATAGCCCTGATCTGCTGGCTCTTCTACAAGATCTTTGCTCACCTGCACAAGAAGGTGGCGACGGTTCAGCAAGAGGTGAAGTAATGGCGCCTCGACTTCCCGAGCCTCACATCTTCGGCCAGGGCGACGCGCTTGCGTGTCTCGTCATTTGGCTAATGGGCGTTCTGATGCTCCTGGTCTTCGGAGTCGATTGGTACCAGCAGGGATCGCCAGACTGGTTCCTCGCCCTGCTGACCTTCGGTAGCATTGTGGCCCCCTTCGGCCTGATATTGTACAAGGCCATCAAGCAGATCAGGTACGAGGAATGGCGACAGAAGTCTAGCTCGCACACCCGTGACAGCTAGGATATAGCTCACCTGCGTGAGTTCTCCTGCTGACGTGGGTGCACCCCCACCCGCCATTGCTCCGAGAGCGACGGCGGGTTGTTTTTATAGCCGATTTTATTTTTGAAAAGAAAATGTGGTCGCTTAGTGACCACATCTGATCTCAATTCAACCGTTAATGAGGGTTCTTCGTACAAACGAAAAACACCAGCGTATTCGTTGGTGTTTTTCTGGGGCGAGTAGAGGGAATCGAACCCTCATTAACGGTACCACAAACCGCTGTCCTAGCCGTTGGACGATACTCGCCATTTATCTGTTCGCTTTGAAATTAAGCGGTCTGCTTTGTTAAAAACTTGTGCTCGTCCTCGCCGTACATTTCAGTACGTCTCGGTTGTGCTCGGTTTTTGCCTAGCATCCCATCCTAATTTCTTTGCTCACTAATTTTGAATGATCACAATTTTCATTGGCTGTGCTCCGGCTATAGCTCCTAAGGAGCAAAGGCTGGTACTCCCGGAGGGAATTGAACCCCCATCAAGGCCTTAGAAGAGCCCTGCTTTATCCATTAAGCTACGGGAGCTTATTTTGGCAGTTGCGGAAGGAATATACATTATTTTATAGATAAAATCAAGCCTTTTCTTGAGGCACGATAATATGGCTAATTTTGCAAAGATTAGATATGATTTATATAGCGAGTGTTGTGGAGCGCTCGCGCTTCGGACCGTCTTGCGTGTGGAACCCGGGGAAAAGATGGTAGACCTTCCGGAAGATCCCCCAAGATGGCTCGTCTTCTTTTTTTGCTCAAAAAATCGTACAATGCAGTTATGAAATCAAAGAAAATATTCCTAGTTTTAGATGGAAATGCCCTTCTTCACCGCGCTTGGCATGCAATTCCACCACTCACCACCAAAGATGGCCGAGTTGTGAACGCTGTTTATGGTTTCGCAATGGTGATAGAAAAAATGCGGGACGAGTTTAAGCCCGACTATATGGCTGTAGCCTGGGATTTACCCGGCAAAACTTTTCGTCACAAAGAATTTGAAGCTTACAAAGCGCATAGGGAAAAAAAGGCAGACGAGCTTTATGCACAAATCGGTTGGATTCAGGATTTGCTTGATATCCACAGCATCCCTTCAATTTCAGCCGAGGGTTTTGAAGCTGACGATGTCATCGGAACGCTGGCCAAAAAGTACGGCCCCAAGTCAGATTTAAAAGTGATGATTATCACCGGCGATATGGATGCTTTGCAACTCGTTGATGATGATGTCGAGGTGGTTGCGTTTGTAAAAGGGTTATCTGAAACCAAGGTTTATGATGAAAAAGCTGTAGTTGAACGCTATGGCTTAAAGCCAGATCAGTTAATTGATTTAAAAGCTTTGATGGGCGACAGCTCTGACAATATTCCCGGCATCGAGGGAATCGGTCAAAAAGGCGCGACAGAGCTTTTAAAAGAATTTGGATCAATTAAAAATCTTTTGTCAGCCCTTAAGGATGGCAAGATTGCTCCGCGTTACGCCAAAAAACTTGAAGGTCAAGAAAAAACAGTGGCGCAAATGCAAAGACTGGTTACAGTGGTGCAGGATGTCAAATTAAAGGATTTTAAAATCAGTGATGCCAAAGTGCAAGAGCCAAATGTTGAAAAGCTGATTGCGTCTTATCGGGATTTGGAGTTTAAGCGCTTGTTGGAAAAGTATCAAGGGGGGGGTGAAAGGGGTAAAAAGGGTGATATGGGTGACATTGATTATGGTGATCATGGGTCAAAGAAGGGAAAAAATATATCGGTTGTGGATTTGTCCGAGCTTAGAAAAGAAGAACTTGTTATTTACATCGAGCGCGGACAGCCGGATCTGTTTGGAGGCGAGACCAAAACAATTGTTTTGTTTGACGGAAATAAATCTGCGGTTCTGGAATCACCGGACGAAAAACAGCTCGAGCAAGTTCGATCCTTGCTATCTAAAGTAAAACTTTTGATCGGTCATGATCTTAAAGAGATTTTTCACGCCCTACCTCCTACCTCCTACCTCCTACCAACCTTCGATACTAAATTATCCGCCTATTTACTCTCAGCCGGCAGTCGCGCCTATGATCTTGATGAATGTGCCAATGACTTTTTAAGTGGAACTCAACTTCCCAAATCAGCTGTTGCCAAAGCAGAGCTTGTTTATCGTTTACACAAAGCCTTGCAAAAAGAGTTGGAAGCTGAAAAATCGTTAAAGCTGGCGGGAGAAATTGAGTTCCCTCTTATTTCGGTTCTTTATCAAATGGAACTTGATGGCATTGAAGTTGATAAAAAACATTTGCATAATCTTTCAAAAACTTTTGGTGAGCAATTGGATAATTTAACAAAAGAAATTTACAAAATCGCTGATCAAGAATTCAATATCAATTCACCGGCGCAATTGGCTCAACTTTTGTTTGAGGATTTGGAATTGCCGACCAAGGGAATCAAAAGAACAAAAAGCGGCTACTCAACCGCTGCCAGTGAGTTGGAAAAATTGTGGGATGCGCATAAAGTTATTCCAATGATTAGCGAATATCGTGAGTTTTCAAAACTAAAATCAACTTATATCGATGCCTTGCCAAAGTTGATCAAAGAAGACGGTCGAATTCACACTACTTTTAATCAAGCCATAACCGCCACCGGTCGTTTGTCATCGTCTGACCCGAATTTGCAAAATATTCCGGCCAGATCGGAAATGGGACAGGAAATTCGCAAGGCTTTTGTGGCGCCAAAAGGAAAAGTTTTATTTGCGGCTGATTATTCGCAGTTTGAGCTTAGAGTGGCGGCCGTGATTTCCAAAGACAAAGCTTTTTTGCAGGCATTTAAAGATGGAGCTGATATTCATCGACGAACAGCGGCGGAAATTTTAGGTAAAAAAGAGGATGATGTTACCAAAGAAGAGCGTTACGCGGCCAAGGCAATCAATTTTGGAATTTTGTACGGAATGGGGGTGCGTAATTTGGCCAAGGCAACCGGATTTTCTCAAGAAGAAGCGCGTGAGTTTATTCAGCGTTATTTTGATGTTTATCCGGGGATTCAAAGTTATATTGATGAGGCCAAAACCAAAGCTCATCACGACGGCTATGTTGAAACTTTGTTTGGCAGGCGCAGGTATTTGCCTGATATCAAATCCGGAATTCAGATGTTAATCGCCTCGGCCGAGCGCATGGCCGTGAATATGCCGGTTCAAGGGACACAGGCTGATTTGGTAAAAATGGCTATGCTCGAAGTGGCTGAATGGATTAAAAAATCCGGCCTTGATGTGAAAATGCTTTTGCAAGTTCACGATGAATTAGTCTTTGAAGTTGCTGAAAATGATCTGAAAAAAGTGGTTCCTGAAATCAAAAGAATTATGGAAGCCATTTGGACGGCTGATGTGCCGTTGGTGGTTGATTGCGAGGTTGGAAAAAATTGGGGAGAGATGAATGATTTTGAATAAGATTTTTTTAATAAAAAGATGCGCCCGCCAGCGAGAAGTGGCGGGCGCTTTCTCGCGAGCGGGCTAGGTGCGGTGTCTCGGCAGGTAGTAGAAGATAATTGTCGTCGTGTAGACGGTGAAGTATACCACTGCCCAGGCTTTGATATAGCCGTCGTGTGTCACGAAGGCATATGCAAGCCAGAAGATGATGCTCGCCTCGAAGGAGGCCATGAGTTCTATCGAGACGCTACCACGGGTTCGGTTTTTCCAGATCTTGTAGGGCTGATCGGCAGCGATGATCGCGCCAAGCCACGATAGACCCAGGAACACTTTGCCGATGTCCCAATAGGACACGATGAGCGATGTGGTCAAGGCGATCACGAGCGTCCATTCCTTTTTGCTGAATCCCGCGTTTGCGCGGTAGAGCAACGGAAGCAAAATCAGGTAGAATGGGACGCGTAGAAATGACTGCATCAAAATGGCCAGTTTGCCGGCGCTGAGTCCGTACGGGTAGTAGCTTGCGAACATGAACATGAAGCTGATGCTCCAGATCACAGACACGGATTGTCCGCCGCGCTTTTTGACCATCTGGATCTGTTTGTACAGACCCCAAGACCCTAGCAGGCCGAAGATGGTCGTGAACACAAAGGTGACAGTGATGCCGTTGAGTCCGAATTGGTCGAGCTCAACGAAGTGCCTGCGAACAAGATTGAAAGCAGGGGAAGCGTGCTCGAACATTTCGACTCCTATGTCGAATGGTTAATCTGTCGACAAGAAAATATATCATAAATAGGCGTATTTGTCAATCAATCATGGTAAAATGCTCTTATGAAAAAACCCACTTTTAATCACGAACGAGAGCTAATATCGAAAGGATTTCGAATGATCGTTGGTGTTGACGAGGCCGGTGCCGGGGCGCTTGCCGGGCCGGTGGTAGCCGGTGCGGTTGTGTTGCCGCTTAATTCTAGAATTGGCGACCTGAATGATTCAAAAAAGATAAGCGCTATGGGGCGCGAGCGGTTGTATTCGCTTGTTACCGCTCGCGCCCTGGCTTGGGCTGTTGGCATGGCGACAAATGAGGAAATCGACGAGATTGGAATTAGGCCGGCGAATTATTTAGCAATGCGCCGGGCGATTGAGCAAATTTCTGAGGCGGATTATATTTTGGTCGACGCTTGGACTTTGCCCGAGATCAAAATCCCCCAGCGCGGAATTATTCGCGGTGATCAAAAAATTAAATCAATTGCCGCGGCCTCAATCATTGCTAAAGTTACGCGTGACAAGATTATGTGCGAGTATCATCAAGAGTTTCCGGATTATGGGTTTGATAGACATAAAGGATATGGTACTGAGCTTCATCTAGCGCAGATCTCAAAACTCGGCCCATGCCAGATTCATCGAAAATATTTTTTGTCCAACATCCAACTTCCAACATCCAACAGCTGATGCTAAGATACTCTCATGCTGATTTTTATCTACGGTCAAAATTCATATTTATCTATAAAAAAGCTTGAAGCAATGCGGGCGCGATTTATAGAAACGCTAGATCCTTCGAAAATGAATTTTATTGAGTTTCCAAATTCTACAAAATCAAAATTCGATCTTGGTGAAATAATGCAAGCAATCCAGAGCCCACCTTTTTTGGGCGAAAAAAGAATGGTTGTAATTAAAGGTTTGCTTGATGAGTTTAGTACAAAACCAGAGGCTAAGCCTTGGATTGAATCATTAGCGCGCATTCCGGAATCAACCATTGTTATCTTATTTGAATATCTAACTGTAAAAAAAGTTGAGGCACATGCCCTGTACAAAGAATTTCAGAAATCAGAAACTGTTCATTTTTACCCGTTTGCTGATTTAACGGGAATGGAATTAAATAAATGGGCGCAGGGGTATGTCAAAGAGATTGGATTGCAGATTGATCGAAATTTATTGAATTTAGTTGTGACAATGGTTGGTTCTGATCTTTGGCAACTGTCCGGTGAGCTGGATAAATTGAGTGCCTATGCAAATGGCGAAGCGGTTTCAGAAAAAATGATTGATTTGCTGGTTCGAACAAATTCAGAGGAAAAGATTTTTGAGTTAATGGACGCGGTTGGTTCCGGTAATACAAACTTGGCGCTGAGGTGTTTGGAAAATGAACGAAATTTTGGAAATTCAGAAGGACATTTGTTTGCAATGCTTGCTCGTCAGGTACGATTAATTTTGTCAGTTCGGGACGCTTTGGACGCAAATCCAAGGGCAAACAACCGGGATATAGCGTCTGAGCTTGATATTCATCCTTTTGTTGCTCAAAAAACAATGGCTCAGGCTAATAATTATAGTCTAGAATCATTGATTAAACTTCAGAATTTAATGTACGAACTCGATCTTATGTTAAAGCGAAGTGCTGTTACGGAAAGAGTAGCGGTAGATAGGGTGATTGCTGAGATGACTGGCATTTCTTGACAGAATGGCGCATTTACAATAGACTTCCGTTGTCTCAATATCACGCTCATGATAATAAAGACATAAATTTATGCCACAATTAGCACATGCAAAAAAGGCTTTGCGACAGAGTATAAAACGATTTGAAGCAAATAAGATTGTTCGCGCCGAGATTGACTCAATGCGCCGACATTTCCGAAAATTGCTTGAAGCCAAGAATATTGACGAAGCAAAGGCAATAATTCCAGAACTTCAGCAGAAGTTGGACAAAGCAGTTGTAAAAAATATTTACAAGCAAAACAAATCAGCTCGTATAATCTCAAGAATGTCAGCGGCTTTGGCCAAGACAGTTGCAAAGTAAACAAAAAAGACCCCTTTCGGGGCTCTTTTTTGTCTGCAGTAAACCCCGGCCGCATGTGCAGTCGGGGATATGAAGTTCAGAGCGGAAAACGCTCATCGAGGATTTTCATTACTTCCTTTTCGTCATTTTCGTCATTGCCCTGAAGAATGGTGACAGCGAGCGTGTGTTCGAGCTCGCTGATCGGCCGCCTACCCGGGCCGTTGCTGGTATGAAACGCCCATAGCGGGACGTCCGCGCTTACTGCTCGAACATCTTTCTGGAAATCCCAGAAGACGCCGGCTGCTTCTTCGCCGTTTTCATAACGGCCACTTTCTGTCCACGGAATTTTTGGCCTGATTCTGTGCCAGGCCCACCTTGCGACAAGTATTTCTACTTCTCGCAGCGCCTCTTGCAAGGCGTTGAATTCCCGTAATTCCATCTTTTACCTCTTTTTTTGAAAAGGCATGTCACCAGTAAAAACTGCTTAAAAAGTCGGGCCTATCTAATTTTATCTGCTAAAGCGCCTGAGCGGCACTTTTTTTTGGAGGCCGCGGAAAAATGAGCTAGACCCAGTCAATAAGTTCTTCTTTTGAAAAACACATTGATCGGTCGGCGTGCACACAAGGGCGCACGCCGCGAGTGGGGCTCTAGATGGCGTGGACAAAAACCACGCCGATCCAGGTCGAGTAGACTCGACTTCGAGCTTCGCGGTGAAGCTCGAAGGGATCGATCTTCAGGCCATGCTCTACCGGGGTGCCTTCCACCTCGGTGAGAAGATCCATCTGCCGATGAACTTCATCGGCAGTTTTTCCGGTAAACACCACCGGCTCGTCGACGATGCCGTCGTTCTGCCTGCAACACTGAACGCTGATGACGGCCCGGAAGTTCTGACCTTCCTTGACCTGGACATCCGCGCTTTTGGCGCGGACACCCGGCGTGGCATAAAACCACGCCTTGGCCATCACCTTGAGGACACGGAACACACATGCGTTGTATTCTTGTCTGAATTTCGTACAGGGCGCCACATTCAGGAGAGAGACCTCAAATGTAACGTTAATAACTGCCTCCACTAGTCGATTGATTTCGACCGATCAAAATATCAATAAATTCTACTTTTGTCGAGAGTAGACTATAAATAGAAATTTAGTATTGACAAAATTTAGCGAATATTATATAAATAAAGTGTCGTTATTATTTCCACAAAATATGCTTGAAACAACACTTCGAGATCTGAATTTTACAGAAAAAGAAATTGCAACCTATCTTGGTTTGCTCGAGCTTGGTGAGGCAAGAGCCGGAGAAATTGCTAAAAAGGCAGACCTTAACCGTACAACTATGTACGATATTCTTAGCTCTTTAATGAAAAAAGGCTTGATAAGCAAAAATATAAAAGGTAATCAAACATATTTTGAAGCGCTAGAGCCAAAACGACTCTTAAGTTATATTGACCGAGAAATCGAAAACACTACGGAAAGATTAACAAAGAAGAAAGCTGAAGTTGAAAAACTTTTGCCAGAGCTTATCTCAAAACAATATAAGGATAGTACTCGGCCAAAGGTTCAATTTTATGAAGACGAGAAAGGTATGCGCGAAGCGTATGAAGATACGCTGACATCAAAAGATCCAATTCTCGCCTATGCAAACGTAGAAACAATGCACGAGGCACTTCCGAATTTCTTTCCTAAGTACTATCAGCGTCGATCGGACGCCGGAGTATTTATTAGAGCAATTCTGCCGCGCAATAAATCATCTTACGAGCGAGCTCAAAAAGATAGCAACGAAATGAGAAATACCAGGTTTTTACCTCAAAGTGATTCCTTTACACCTGAAGTAAATATTTATAACAATAAAATATTGATTGCTTCTTGGAAAGAAAAAATGGCGGTTATTATTGAATCAAAAGAGTTAGCTGATTTTCACAGAACAATATTTGAAAGACTTTGGGGCGAATTACCAACAAAGTAAACAAAAAAGACCCCTTTCGGGGTTCTTTTTTTTATTCGATCATTGGTTTATCAATTTCTTCCAAATCAATTACATCTTCCATTGTTCCGCTTGATATCTTCTCGACATCCTTGCTCATCTTTCTTAGTTCCCCACTACTTTGATTGTATTGATTCACGACTGTTCCAAGATTCTTTCCTAATTTATCGTGATAATCAGCATAGCTCATAAAATGTTTTCCAAGTTCACCAACGCGTTTTATGATTTCTTGCGTATGTTTTTCTATTTTCAGCTTTCGGAGCCCCAGGATAACAGTTTGCAAATATGCGTAAAAGGAAGTTGGGCTAACGATCATTACTTGTTTACTGAAAGCGTATTCAACAAGGCTGGCACTGTTGATTCCCGAGCCAACATCAGCGTTTAGAAGGTTATAATAAACACCTTCAGCTGGAATAAACATGAAAGCAAAATCCATTGTTCCAAGATCGGGTCGAATGTATTTGCTAGTCTCGTCAATTCGTCGTTTTACATCAGCCTTAAATTCTTTCTCGATTTTTTCTCTTTTTTCTTGATCTTGCTCTTCCATCATTCGATTGTAATTCTCAAGGCTAAACTTGGCATCAATTGCAATTATTTCATTACTTATAAAAATTACAGAGTCAGCAATTAATTTTTGTCCTGTTTTCTGATCTTCGCCAATAGAATATTGCATTTTATAGCTTTCTTTAGGCAAAACATTGCCAAGCAGTGTTTCCAGCCAATATTCACCTAAAACTCCGCGTTGTTTTGGATTTTTAAGGATATTTTGCAGATTTTGAAGTTGCGATGAAAAGTCCAGGACCTGTTTATTTGTTTCATCGAGCTTAGTAAGTCGTTCTGTTACATCTTTTACAATTCCTGAAGTTTGCTGAAATTGCTGCTGCATTGAGGAGTGAGAATGCTTTAGTCCTCTATTTAGCTCATCGTTTACGCGATCTAGCCTTTCTTGGATTTCTTTTCTTTGCTCTGATGTACCTCGGAACATCTCTTCCCTGATTTGCTGCATTTGCTCAATAATATTTTGCGATGCTTGATTGCTTGTTCCAGATTTTGATTGAAAATAGAAATAAATTGCGACAATTATTGCAAAACCTGTGATAGCAAATAGAAAATATTCCATAGTTTAGTATTACTGACTTAACCGGGATCGTTGTGAGTTGTATTTTATCATAAACAAGGCGGAGTAAGGAGCCAACTGCTTGGCTCCGCACCGCCGCGTTAGTCGTAATGTGCACATAGTGCATGTTTCACTAGCGTTGGAGATAAAATACGCGTTAGTTATAATGCTTAATAGGCATCATTATTAGAATTAGGCATAGACTTTACATACGCTTTCATATACACTATTTGCAGTTATAAATGTAGGTAAGCATTTTACGACACTTGCAACCTATTCACGTGAAACAGGTACTTTGATCAGCGATACCAGCAGCAATTGCGTTTAGGAGTATATTGATAAACGATTAAAGTCAATTTCTCAGTTCCCTGCTGAAATATTTCACCAAGCAATATGTCCCGGTAGCTCAGCTGGATAGAGCAGATCCGTCCTAAGGATAAGGCCGGGGGTTCAAATCCCTCCCGGGACACCACCGAGCCTAGCTCGGCTGTAGCTTGATGAAGCCAAAGCTCAGCTTTGGCTGGGACAACATTGTAAGAAGCTATGCGAGGTGATAGTCGAGCTCAGCTCGACCAAAGAAACGAATAATGAAGTATATAATTATGGGCCCTTAGCTCAGCTGGCTAGAGCGCTTCCATGGCATGGAAGAGGCCACCGGTTCGAATCCGGTAGGGTCCACCACTAGGTGTAAAGAAAGGACAGGAATAAATTAAGACATTTAAGATCAAGGGTAATCTCTTGATCTTATAATATGTAAATATTTAACTTTTTAAAAACAGTGTATATTATATGATTAATAAAATTATTCAATTTATCAAGACAAATATTACTTCAAAAATATATTTCGGTGGTGATAGAACGGAAGGGGCTAATAATATCAAAGACAAAACTGGCAAATTTGCTAGTGAAGTTTGGGAAAAAGTAGCTGGATATCTATTAGCAGCATTTGGACTTGTCGCTGGGCTTGCCTGGAATGATGCTATAAGGGCATTAATCGCCAGATATTATACTGTTGAAAGCGATTCATTGTTGGCACAACTGGCTTATGCAATCATTATAACAATTCTTGTAGTAATTGTTTCTATCATTTTTGTAAAATTATCTAAAAGAAACGAAAAGGAAAAGTAGAAATGTTGATTAGTTTCACATGAAATTTGTCTACGCTGTAGTAGACAAATAATATAGACACTTGTCCACAGTGGACTGAGAAATTATTGTTTAGATAATGGTTTTATCCACAGCCTAGCTTTATTATTTGGCTAAGGTTAGCAAAATATTCTTTTGACGCAAAATTGTGTTCATTCTATAATGTATTTGTATGAAGATCGGATTCCGATGGCTAGGTTTTGTACTGATTTTATCGCTGTTAATTTCAGTTGATAGTGTTTACGCTACGATGTCGTCCACAAACTATCAGATTAATTGGGACTCGATTAGTGCCGGTGGCGATGACACCAGCAGTTCCTCATCATATATTCTGAGAGACTCTATCGGACTGCAGGGAACTGGTAACTCAAGTTCAACATCATACTCAGTCAATTTTGGTTATCGGGCCGGTGTTTTTGACCAAACTGCTGATTTCACTATCTATATACAGGACCGCGCTTCTCAAGTTTCTGCAACATTGGCAACAAGTACAACTGTTACCGTTACCTCAACTTCTGGATTTGCTGATGGGGACTATATTGCTTTAGTTCAAGACGAAGGCAGCAGTCAAAATACGGCAATTGGTAAAATATCATCAATTTCTAGCCCAATTATCACTGTAGATTCATGGACATATTCAGCGGCATTGCCAGCGCCAAACGGCACAGACGATTATGTTTATTCACTTGATGCAACAACATTATCGCTTGGAACCTTAGTCCCAGGAAATATTTCAACCTCAATTATTGCCTGGGAGGTTACTGCCGAAGTCGATGACGGATTTTCAGTCTATTTTTATGAAGATCAGGATTTAACCAGTGGATCAAATACAATTGATGATGTTTCAGACGGAAGTGTAAACGGAGTTCAGGACGAATATGGTGCAAGATCATCAGATACCACTTTGGCATTATCAACATTTGATACTGTTGATACGGCGATCACATCAACTGCTCAGCAGATTGCAAGCGAGTCGGCTACCAGTTTTGATACAAGAGGATTTATTACGCTTAAAGCAACAGTTGATGGAACGGTAGCCGATGGAACCTATACTCAAAACTTAACTCTGATGTATGTCGGTGATTACTAGACTATCAATCACCGCTGTTTTATTTCTTTTACCGTTTCAGGTTAGTGCATTTGGATTATCACCGAGTGCTAAAGATTTGGAAATTAATCGGGGATCGACGGATATCATTTCTATTTTAGTTGAAAACACTTCAAACCAGGCTCATAAATATCAAGTTGATCTGCTCGAGGCACAGATTGGCGAAAATGTTGCAGATATTACATTTAGCAAGATTGGTTCAGATGATAATATATTGATTAAAACTGACGATATAATCGATGTTCCGGCAAACGACGCCAAATATTTAGAGATTACAGTTACAGCTGATAGAAATTCAAGGCCCGGGGTTTATGTATACGGTGCTGTCGTATCTGAGTTAGGGGAGTTGAATTCTGGCATTGGCATTGAGCCGGCTTTGACATCGTTAATTTTTATTACTATACCGGGTGAAATTGACGAAGATGTAGAATGGATTGATTTTTCAGCAAGCAAGTCATTTTATACTGATTTTTCTGCACAGTTTTACTTAACAGTCAGAAATAATGGCGAAAAAATTGTTCAGCCAACTGGAACAATAATCATCGAGTCAATGTTTGGCAATCCGGTTGAATTAATTAGTCTGAATCCGAATGGAAGCCGAACAATGTCCGGCCAAATTAGAACCTACGAAGAGGCTTGGGACAGTTTTTTTGCCATAGGCTATTACAGTGCTCAAATCGAAGTCCGGTCGTGGGAAGGCGGAGAAACCTATAATGATGAAATTACGTTTTTTATTCTACCAATCGAGCAGATCAGCATAGCGTTAGTTGTGCTTGTGATTCTTTGGTTGTTAGTTAGAAGACGCAAGAATAGATTATGATTCCAGGCATAAGGAAATATCTTATTTTGCCATTACTATTTGTAGCGGTTAGTTTTGGGTTTTCAGTCTACGCCGCCACTACAGTTACAGATGTTTATGATTTGCCAACAGCTCTTAAGATTAATCAGACATCAAACCACAAAATAGTTATAACTCTTTCCGAAGCAATCGACGAAGGAGAAACAATAATTATTATTTTTCCATCAAGTTTTGACACATCGTCAATTACTGAAAATGATGTTGATTTGGCAGACGATAGCACAGACTTAATAACCGCTACGGATTGTATCGGAACTGAACAGGCGTCAGTTGAAATTTCCGGCGATGTTGTGACTATTACAATCTGTGCTGGAGACGGTGGAGCAGTGGCGTCGGGTAGTCAGTTGATAGTTGAAATTGGAACAAACGCTGCTGCCAGTGGATCGGGTACAAATCAAATTGTAAATCCAAGCTCGGTCGGAACTTATTTTGCCGGTATCGCTGGAACATCGGGAATGTCAGGGTCTATTCCAATTCCAATTGTTACCGATGACGACTCTGGGGTTAGTGCTATCGTTACAGGTGATGACTCGCCTCCGAGCGGCGGTGATACGGGCACAACAGATGATACTACTCCGATTGATGATGTAACGCCGACAGATGACTCTGTCACTGATGATACAGCAACTGATGACACGACAACCGATGATGATACTACCACGGACAATACCACCACCGACGACACGACGACTGATGACACCACGACAACCGATGACGGCACAACAACTGATGGCGATACTTCCACGGATGGTGGAACCAGTACAGACGGAACAACCGATTCTGGAACCGATACTGATTCTGATACTTCGTCCGGTGAAACCAATAGCGACACAGGATCAGACATTAATTCCGGTGAAACAGGTACGAGTGGAGATTCCGGGGTCGGAGATAATAGAGATGTTGAGGTGGAAATAATCGTTGCCGATCAAACAATCAATCTTGGTGACAATTCGGTTGAAGTATTGCCAAACACATCAGCTCTTGTTCGAGTAACGCCGGCGGATACTGATAGCGTAGAATCTGTTACAGTATCAATTGATGAAAATAATTACGATTTGATAGAAGTATTAAATGGTATTTATGAAACTTTAGTCACTATTCCAAGTAATGATTCAACGGTTACGGTTTTGGTGGATTATGAAGATGGCGGTTCAAGTACAGATGTTGTTGTTTTGGATTCAAAACCATCAGGCTGGGTTTATGAAGTAATTGATGATGAAAGAATTGCGGTGGATGGAGCGGTAGTGATTGTCTATGAATCCGGAACGCCAGATGTGCAATGGGATGCTACAGCTTATGGTCAGAGTAATCCGGTAGTAGTTGGTTCGTCAGGCGGATTCTCTTGGTATGTTCCAAACGGCACATATATTGTGACTGCCGGAAAATCTGGTTATGAAGATTCACAAGCGACGGTTCGAGTTCGGAACAACATTTTGACAACCAGTATCGAATTGGTGCGTTTAGTTAACGAGACTGTGGCAGATGATGTAGTGATAGAAGAAACCGGCGTAGTTGCATCAGTCCAGCAGGTGGTGGAAAAAACTGTTGAAAATATTCAAGATGCAGTTAATTTTGTTAATGAAATCAGAGAATCGCCACAAATTCAGACAGTCGGTGATATAGCTCGACCGGTCACAGTAGCGGCCGCGGTTGGAAGCGCCGGAGTTTTATCAAGCTCGTTTAATCTTCTTAATTTCATTAGGTACTTATTTAGCTCACCGATACTATTTTTTGCTCGTCGCAAGCGTCGTCAGTTTGGAATAATTTATAACGCAATAACAAAAGTTCCATTGGATTTGGCAATTGTTAGGTTATATTCTGAATCAGGCAAACTGGTAAAAACAATGGTCACTGATAAAGAGGGAAGGTACTTCTTTAAAATTGATCCCGGTAAATATCAAATTCAAGTAACAAAACAGGGGTTTGATTATCCAAGTGATTATTTGAAAGGTAAAAAAGATGATGGTGAATATTTAGATGTTTATACTGGCGGGATAATTGAAGTTACTGATAAAAATGTAGTGATTTCAGCCAATATCCCGCTTGATCCAACCCAATCTGATAAATATCCAACTCCAAAAAAACTAATAGTCTCGCGTTTTCTTCGGACTTTGCAACATGTGCTAGCGCTTTCCGGTCTAATTTTAGCAGTCATAGTTGTAATTATTTCGCCAACACTATTTAGCTTTGGTTTATTGTTAATCCATGTGCTTGTTTATTCAATCACTCGTGTTCTTGCAAAATCAAAAAAGAAAAAAGGCTGGGGAATTGTGTCAGCAGTAAGAGACGGCAATCCAATTGCAAATACAGTGGTTCGATTATTTGAGCCAGAATACAATAAATTAATTGAGTCTACTTTAACAGACGGAAAAGGACGCTATGCATTTTTAGCTGGACCAAATGAATACTTTGTAACATTTGAAAGAGCCGGGTTTGATCGTCAAGAAGTGCGACCAATTGATTTTACGAAAAATGTAGAACCAAAAGTTATATCTGTTGATGTAAAGCTAGAACAAAAAGTGGTATAATATCGCGGAATCGTACTTCCGCGTGTACGCAAATTTTTGCGCAGACGTGGAGGTATGAATAAACAAACTCCGACAACACTTTTAAGAAGGATCACTACGCTTTTTGTGGTGTTGTTTGTGATTTGCTCAATCTTTGGCTTTAGCATGCCGAGGCTCATGAATGCTTACGCAGCCTCTGTACCAATCATCATTACATATCAAGGTAGAATTTTAAACCTCGCCGGCGTTCCAGTTTCAGATTCTTCATTGTCGATGAAGTTTGAGTTGTATTCAGCTTCCTCCGGTGGCTCATGTTTGTGGTCAAACTCAAGTACGAGTTGTGACGGTGACACTCCGGCAATGACAGCTGCCAGAACGATAACATTAACAGATGGACTTTTTTCAGAATCACTTGGAGATACTAGCCTCGCCTCGCCATATGCTGCAATTGATGAAACCGAGTTTACAACTGATTCATCTATTTACTTACAAGTTTATATAGGCGGTGAAGAATTAAGCCCTCGAAAACAACTAACATCAGCTCCGTATGCGATTAATGCCGATTATCTGGACGGTTTGGACTCGACAGAATTGCAGTTCTTTACTGACAGTGGTGCAGTCACATATTTAACATCTGCAACAGATGATTTTGCAATTGGTGGAACTGTGTTTAACGCCTCACCGTTTGGAGTAGATGAATCTACAAATACGGTTTACATAGGCGATGGTTCAAGTGCCAGCGGCTCGATTGTATTTAAGGCGAGCGATGCAGACACAGGCAGTCTGTCCTACTCAACTGATGACGCTTTTGTTTTTTCAGGCGGTGATATAGATGTAAGTGGCTTGTCAGCCTGGCCTTCTGCTGTTGGAACATCAAGCGGAATGTTACATGTCAACGGAACATTAACTTCTGGTGCTAGCGGAGGGACCGGTGTTTATGGTTTTCTTGGACTTAATGTTGATGTATTCAATGATTCAACTGAAACTGTGGGCTATGATCAAGATTTGATCGCAATTACCGGTGAGGCTCAAAACTCCACAAGTGGTGAGTTGAGTAATTTGTATGGTCTTTATGGAACCGCAACAAGCCAGAGTACTTCTGTCAACGCTATTGGTATTAAAGCTGTGGGTGTTTATGGCTCAGCTAAAAATTCTGGCGCAGGCGTAACCGTACCGGCCGCCTACGGAATGTTAGCTCAGGTAATTCCGGATGACGGTACAATGACTGCGGCATATGGAATTTCCGCCCAAATATTATCTAGCTCTGGCGCGATTACAACCAGTTATGCTGGCGATTTCATTAATACTTTCGAGGGCACTACTCGTTATGGCGTAAGGTCGGGCGCGTCAGGTGGAACGACGAATTATTCCGGTTATTTTTATGGAGCCCAGGTTTTTGTCGATAATAGCATTGCCCCAAGCACAGCATTACTGGTAGATGGACCGGGAGACCTGTATGTTTATGATCAGTTAGAGATTGCAGGTAATAATCAAACCACCGATGCCGTTATTAAATTAGATACCGGTAATTTAATAACCGGTGCCGGACTTATGATAAGGCGTGCCAACTCGGGCACTGATTTCACAGGATTGCAGGGGCTGGTAAACTTCACATTGGATGACACTGGGTCAAATGGAAATCTTCTTTATCTTAACCACGACGGAACGGGGAAGTCACTTTACATCGATCAAGTTGGTGATGGCACGGCGCTTGATGTTCATGGTACAAGCACTACAGACTACATTGCTGCTTTTTATAATGATGGAAATGCTGATACTAACATGGGAATTTCCATCCAGGCCTGTGTCGACGTTTCACCGACCGGAGCCTGTAACTATTTAATATTCAAAGATGGCGACGGCGACTCGCTTGGAGTTGTAGAAGGAAACGGTGGCGGTGTTGTCTTTGCTTCACCCGGTAGCGACTACGCTGAGCTGTTCCCCGGTGTCTATTCCGATTTTGACGAAGGCGATATTTTAGCCCTTGATGCCACTGGTAATATTATTCTGGCTACTGACGACGCAGACATGATTGGCGCTTTTTCTACAAAGGCAAACACACTTGGTAACTGGGTAGATGGTTGGGAATCGGCTGGAATATATGTTCCGGTTGCTCTTTTAGGACAAGTTCAGGTTAATATAAATGATTCAAGCGGAGCTATTGCGGTTGGCGATTACATTACACTTTCCTCGACGCCTGGCGTTGGCAGACGCGCTACCGGCGTTGGTCATGTGATTGGTCAGGCTCTTGAAGCTCATACCTCAGGAACGGGTACTATTCAGGTTTTAGTTAATCCAAATTGGATTGCGGCTGACATTTTAGAAGAAGATGGTACAGCAACTTCAGTTAACAGTAATCTTAAATTAACATCATCGGGAACCGCGACTGCCAGCACAACCGGTCAGAACTCAAATGAATTTATTCTGCGGGGTTCCGGTTGGAACGGCGCGACTGTAAGTGAC
>Ga0100388_10000242_pt1 | contig 54242 bp, 45 predicted proteins | sample CryGeymeta201512_FD_81536 | JGI IMG/M metagenome (GOLD analysis project Ga0100388, IMG submission 81536) | Groundwater microbial communities from Crystal Geyser aquifers in Utah, USA - Crystal Geyser metaG 2015-12 | ecosystem: Environmental > Aquatic > Deep subsurface > Groundwater | place... | reverse complement strand
ATGAAATACAAGAAAGAATCAATGACAGACCCAGAAAACAACTTAACTACAAAACACCCAACGAATGCGCGAAAGACATCAGGAAATCACTCGAAGTGGTGCATTGCTAACTTGAATGTTTCAAATAATCAACTTGACGAAACTTATCCCCATGTTAAACATTGCGTTCGTATTCTGTTCGGTTTATTATTATATTGTTAGAGATTAGACCAATAGAATAATAGAATTCGAAATCTATGAGTCTAGTGGTCTAAGAGTCTAATATTTAAATCCCTCTATCTACTATGACCTCCCTACCCCCTCTTACTAAAAAGCAACGTGAAGTTCTAAACTTCATAGAACAGTTTGTCCAAGAAAACGGCTACACACCGTCTTATCGGGAGATAGCTAAAGGACTTGGACTGTCATCACCCTCAACTGTTTACGAACATGTTCAGGCGCTTTGTGAAAAAGGAGTTATAAATACCGGAGACGACGGTTGCGCCCGCACAATCGAACTAGTTGAAAGCGAAGAACTCTCGCCAATGAGTATTATGTTGCCACTGGCTGGGTTAATCACTGCCGGTGAACCAATCGAAGCAGTAGAAGAAAACGAAGCCATGGCAATTCCAGCTAACTTTGTCGTTGATGCTGAAAACTCTTATGTTTTGCAAGTTAAAGGTCGGTCAATGATAGAAGACGGAATTTTTGATGGTGACTTTGTGATTATTGAAAGAAACCCATCGCCACGCAATGGAGATATTGTTGTGGCGCTTCTCGATAACCAATATGCAACTTTAAAACGATTTTACCGTGAGGCAAATCACATTAGGCTGCAACCTGCCAACAGCACAATGCAACCAATTATAATTAAAGGAGATTTAAATATTCAAGGAATTGTCCGCGCTGTTATAAGAAAATTTTCACATTAAAAAACAAATGATCCCACAGTCCGCAACAGAAGTCTGGATTCGATCCTAACTAGACTTCTGAGGTGGACGGGCTGAAGGGATCCAGCCCATTCATCTCGGAATGAATAACGAGAAAGAAGGTATCGGTCTCTCCTCCTCCCGATACCTTCTTTTGACAACCCTTATACTAGTGAAACATGCACTTCGTGCACATTACGGCTAACGCAGCGGTTCAAAGCCAAGCAGTTGGCTTCTCACTACGCTTTGTTTCCCAATACCTGCTTTTGACAATCAATAATACTAAGTCCGCCTGTAATTTTTCAGCCAACCCGGCTCCCCCGCACCTTTTTCCAAAGGTGCGGGGGAGGGGAGGCCAGGATAAAAAATTAACGGCAGGCTTTTGGACGAATATTTGAGCCGTCGGACAATCGTACACCCTTTTCTTTCCACCATTTCTTTTGGGTGAGCAAAAGAAATGGTGCCAGGGTTATAGGGGCTGGAAGCCCCTAATTAATAAATAAAAAATATGCACGAATTACTTAACGACCCAATTGATGTAACTGTCGATTTCATCGGCCACAGAGTTCGCCCAAAAATAATTAAGTGGGGTAACACTATTTTTAATACTGAAAAAGTAAACCTTGTGCACCCGGCACGCGAAGGCGAAAATCTAATTTTTTATTTTTCTATTTCAGACCACAGTCATTTTTTAAAGCTTCGTTTTGATACTCATAATATGGAATGGCGTTTAGTGGAACTGTATACGGATTAAATTCGAAATACGAAATTAGAAATCCTAAACAAATCAGAAATCCAAAATAATAAACCGATATTGTAACTGCGAGGCCAAAGGCCGAAGCAGACTATTCAAAGAGATTGCTTCGTCACTACGCCTCGTCAAACGGGGCTACACTCCTCGCAAGTACGGTTTCATCAATTTCTAATTTCAAATTTATTTATAATTTAGTATTTCTGATTTAGGATTTTAAAAGTTATGTCAATCATTCTTCATCTCGACTTCAACTCTTTCTTTGCTTCAGTTGAACAACAAGCAAATCCTTTTTTGCGTAACAAAGCAATTGCAGTTGGTGGCAAATCCGGTGGAGCCGGAACCGGCTCCACCGGAGGTCGCGCTCCACTTTTAGCCAGAACTGTGGTTACAACCGCGTCACGCGAAGCAAAAGCGCTTGGTATTAAAACTGCCATGGGCAGTATGGAAGCAATGCGCATTTTGCCAAGCTTAATAATGATCCAAGGCGATCCGCAGAAATATAGTGAAATTACAAAACGCTTTTTAAATATAATGCGTCGATATTCAGATGCGGTTGAGCAATTTAGTACAGATGAGGCTTTTGCTGACATCACCCAAGCGGCCGGTGATTATTTTGGCGCAACCGCCCTGGCTCTACAGATTAAAGAAGATATTGCTCGTGAATGTGGACCTTATTGCACAGTCAGTATTGGGATAGCTCCCAATAAACTAATCGCAAAACTTGCTGGAGAATCCAGAAAACCAGATGGTCTCACAGTTGTGCCCCCAGCTGATGTTATTAATTTTATTGATTCTCAACCGTTCTCAGCTTTTTGCGGAATCGGCTCAAAAACCGAGGAAAAACTAACAGAACTTGGGATATCTGATGTTAAGTCTTTGCGCCGCGCACCGCTTTCACTCCTGCGGTCGCACTTTAAAAACCAGGGCGACTGGCTCTATTTAGCGGCGCGCGGCGCCGGTGACGATCAGGTGTCTGATAAAGTTGAAGATCCAAAATCAATTGGTCACTCCTATACTTTTCCCTATGATCTAGAGCTTGAAGCAGAATTAAAAACAAATCTTCTAGCGCTATCTGACAAAGTTGCTTTCCGTATGCGTCGTGATAATTTTTATGCAACTCAAGTATCAGCGTTTGTGCGGCATGCTAGATTCCCCGGCGTAGCCGGGCCAAGCTCCGCCGGGGCCGGGGTTGGCGCTCAGCATAAAATAAAGGATGGTATTTCAGACGGGCTCGAGATTTATAAAAATGCCTGGGAGATAATAAATAAAATCAGAGATAAAGAGATGCCTATTCGACTTCTTGGTGTTAGTGTTTCTGGTTTAATTAAGTCTCCGCTTCCCTCTAGACTTTTTAAAAAAGACCAAAAAACTCATCGAGCACTTGAGGCACTCGATGAGATTCAAAATAAATTCGGGTCAGATTCATGGCGCCGTGCCGCCACACTTAAAACTGTATTTCTAGAACGCGCCAGCGGCTGGCACTATGATCATGAAATCTAGCTCATCCCACCATTTCTTTTGGGTGAGCAAAAGAAATGGTGCCGGAGTCACAGGGGGCAGAGCCCCCTAAAGCGACTCCTCGATCTCCATTAGTCGATTGTATTTAACAAGCCTTTCCGATCGAGACGGAGCGCCGGTTTTAATATACTCGGCATTAACCGCTACAGCCAAGTCGGCAATTGTAGAATCTGCTGTTTCGCCCGAGCGATGCGAGATAACAACTTTATATTTATATTTTTGCGCCAGCGCAATTGCTTCCATTGTTTCTGTCATGGTTCCAATTTGATTCATCTTAATCAAAATTGCATTAGCAACCTTCATATCAATTCCCTTTTTCAAACGCTCTGTGTTTGTGACAAAAAGATCATCCCCAATAACTAAAGATTTTTTTCCAAGCTCGGCTGTTAACTCCCTCCAATCCTGCCAAGCGTCCTGGTCAAGCGGATCTTCTATCGACATCAATGGATACTTTTTCATCCAGCCACCAAGCAGACCAGTCATTTCACCAGCTGTCATCTTGCGTCTATCAGTTTTTAAAATATACAAATCCTTTTTTTGATCATAAAACTCGCTGGCTGCGATATCGATTCCAAAACCAATTTCTTTACCAAGCTTATATTTAGCTCGACGAACAGCTTTTGTTAAATACTCAAGCGCGTCTTCTGTTTTTCCAACATTTGGAGCATATCCGCCTTCGTTGCCAACATCCAAATCGTGGCCATCTTTGTATAAAACTTCCCCAAGTGCGTGAAATATTTCTGCTCCAGCTTGAATTTTGCGCCTAACAGTTTTAAAACCATGCGGAATTACAATAAACTCCTGCATATCCAAATTGGTACTAGCGTGCCTGCCGCCGTTAAAAACATTCATAAGCGGTGTTGGAAGCTTATAAGTTTTAAAATCAAAATTATAAATCTCACGCAAATGTTTATAAAGCGGAATACCACGACGCTTAGCGCCGGCGTGAGCACAAGCCATTGAGACTCCCAAAATTGCATTAGCGCCAAGTTTGTGTTTATTGACTGTGCCGTCTGAAATCCGCATGTCATCATCAATCTTTTGCAAATGAAAAACATCCATGCCCTTTACTAACTTTTGAATCCTTACATTTACATTATTAACTGCTTTTAAAACTCCCTTACCGCCATATCGTCTTGGATCGTTGTCGCGCAATTCAAGTACCTCATGAATTCCGGTTGAAGCGCCCGATGGCACAGAAGCGCTCCCGCGAGTTCCATCTTTAAGCACGACAGTTACATTTAAAGTCGGGTTGCCACGCGAATCAAGAATTTCATGAGCATGCACTAAGTCGATTTTTTCTTTCATAGCTTTATTAAATATTAAATTAGAAGCACTAAATACTAAACAAATTCGAATTTCGAAACTAGAAATTTAATTTCGCATTTCAGATTTCTAATTTGTTTGGAATTTCTGATTTCATATTTATAATTTCCATAATACTTCCAAACCTGGCAACTTCTCACTAGCCAAAAAAGCCAGCATTGCCCCGCCACCTGTTGAAAGAAAACTAAATTTCTTTTCTATTCCTTCCGCTTGTACAAACGCAACCGTGTCACCGCCGCCAACAATAGAACGCACCTTTTTATTACCTGCAAACGCCCGAGTTGTAATAATAGTTCCCTCTTTTCCACCAGCAATCTCTACAATTCCCATGGCTCCGTTAAAAATAACTGTTTTAGATTTTTTTAGTTTGTCGGCAAAATCACGCGCAGTTTTTAAACCAATATCCACAATGCTATGCGCCCCATTTAAATCAGCCGCATGAATTTTTTTGCCATTAGAGTCAACATAATCAATCGGCAGTTTGATGTTATCGAATTTTTTTAAAATATTTTTCGCAATCTTGACTTCAGATGCACTTATGATTTTTCCCTTCATTTTTAAAGGTACACCGGTAGCCGCCTCATGAAACACCAGAGCTAACCCACCACCGATTAAAACCGTTTGAGCTTTACCGGCCATCACTTTAATAAGAGGAATTTTTGTCTCAAGCTTGGCTCCACCTACTAAAAGCGTTAATGGTTTTGGCATTTTTTTTGAAAGCTCGCCGACTTCTTCAACTAATACAGAACCGGCATAACTTGGTAGTAATTCCGTTATTCTGTGCACTGAAGAATGTTTGCGATGACAAGTTCCAAAGGCATTGTTAACATAAATATCAGCTAATGCTGCTAATTTATGCGCAAATTTTTTACAATCTTTTTCCTCCCTGTCGCTAAATCGAACATTCTCGAGCATTACCACTGAACCAGGCTTAGCTTGATTTACAATGTTTGTTGTTTTTTTGCCAATCACTTCGCCGGTAAAAACATTTTTTATTTTCTTTTCAGATGCAAGCCATTTTGAAATTGGCGCCAAACTTAAATTTTTTACAACCTTACCGTTCGGCCTGCCCAAATGTCCTACTAAAATCACAATTGCTCCTCGACTTGTTAAGTCGCAAATATCGGGGATCGCCCTTTCCAGTCTCCAGGTTGAACCCTTTTGAATTCGCCCAGCCTTGAGCGGAACATCACAATCAATCCTCATCAAAACCTTAGCACCAGGTTTAATTTTTGATTTTGCTAGAGTTTTTAAATTCATACTAACCAAACAAAACTGAAATTAAACGACCTTTTTTGCGGAGGTTTTCATGAACTAGCCCATCAATACCCAAAATATGACCAACTCCGCCAGCCATAAATAACATTAAAACAATTATATAAATAATATGTTGATCAATCAATCCATGCGCAGTATTTCCTTCAAAATCTGCAAGATAATAAAGAATCATGATTATAATTCCAAAGAAAGATGCCGGGCGCACAAATATACCCAAAACCAAACATGCGCCGACTAATGTTAATCCCCAAGCATTTAAGGAATCAACCAAACCGTTTCCAGCCAGTGATTGAAACCAACCGGCCAGTGGCCCGGTTGCACCTGCCAAATAACCAGCAGCTGACCAGTCACCGAATTTGGTAACACCGGCGTATAAAAACATTAAGCCAAGTGCGACTCTTAAAACTAAAAACATAGAACTGCAAACTCCCTGGCTGGTACATTTTGAAAAGCGCTCAAACAAAGTATGTTTTCTCATATTAAAATCTTTTGACCAGCATTACCGCCAGTTCTGCCAAACGATTAGCATAGCCCCATTCGTTATCATACCAGGCCACGACTTTTACTAAATCTCCGTCAACAACACGCGTTAAATCAAGATCAACAATTGCTGAACGCGGATCACCAATAAAATCAGAAGATACAAGCGGTTCCTCGGTTACACCAACAATATTTTTAAATCTTGGCGTTGTGCTAGCTTTTTTAATAGCACGGTTAACTTGAGCAACTGTTACTTTTTTTGATAACAAAAAGGTGATGTCTGAGATTGATACAGTTGAAAGTGGTACCCTAATTGACAATCCATCAAATGCATTTTTTAAGCTTGGTAAAGTTTCTGTGACTGCAATCGCCGCGCCGGTTGAGGTTGGAATCATGTTAATTGCAGCGGCTCTGGCTCGACGCAAATCCTTATGCGGACCATCTACCAAATTTTGAGTTGATGTGTAGCCATGAATTGTTGTTAGCATTGCTTTTTTAACACCAAACGCTTGGGCCATTATGGCAGTTACCGGTGCTACACAATTAGTTGTGCACGAGGCATTGTTAACAATCCCTGATTTGTCATTTTTAATATCTTCTGCATTTGCACCTAAAACATATGTTGGAATATGTCCGCCCTTTCCCGGAGCTGACAACACCACTCTTTTAGCACCGGCGTCTAAATGAGCAGAGGCTTTTTCCTCGGTTGTAAAAAATCCGGTTGATTCAATAACAACATCAATTTTCATTTTTTTCCAAGGCAAAGCCGCTGGATCTTTTTCACTTAAAACTGGAATTTTCTTTCCGGCCACAATCAGCATCCCTTTTGCTGACGCGACTGGCACCTCCCACTTACCGTAGTTGGAGTCGTATTTTAAAAGATGAGCCAAAGTTGCTGCGTCAGTTAAGTCGTTGATTGCTACAACTTGGAATCCTCGTTTACCCCACGCGGCTTTAAAAGTTGATCGGCCGATTCGGCCAAAACCATTGATTGCAATTCTTGCCATATGCTTGGATTATAACACAAAACAAAAAAACGAACTTTCATTCGTCCCTTGCGTAGGGGCGTATTGCAATACGCCCCTACAATTTTTCAATTTATTTATCCACCAATCTCAAACCTTGCAAATCGATTGATTCTCAAGTTCTCTCCGATTGAAGCAATTTTACTTTCCATCAACTGGGCGATTGTAATGTCTTCGTCTTTGATAAATCTTTGATTAAGAAGACAAGCTTCTTCAAAGTATTTACCAATTTTTCCTTCCAAAATCTTTTCTATTACATCGGCTGGTTTACCAGCATTTTGCTCAGCCGCAATCTCTCTTTCTTTGGTCACAACCTCAGCCGGCACATCTTCGCGTGACAAATATAGCGGACTCATTGCTGCAATGTGCATAGCAATGTCATTGCAGAGCTCAATAAAACTTTCGTTTCGGGAAACAAAGTCAGTTTCAGAAAGAACTTCTACCATTACGCCAATTCTGCCGTTTCCGTGGGTGTAACAATGTACTCGGCCTTCACTAGTTGCGCGGTCAGCGCGCTTGGCAGCTTTCGCTGCTCCGCTTTTTCTTAAAACTTCGATTGCTTTTTCAATATCGCCGTCGGTTTCAGTTAAAGCCTTTTTAGCTTCCATCATTCCGACCCCAGTCATTTGCCTTAGCTTGGCAACATCTGATGCGTTTATTGTCATAGTTTTGTAATTAGATATTAGACAGTTAGACCACTAGACCGATAGATTTTGAGCTCTAATACTCTATTGGTCTAATCTCAATTAGATCTATTTTGTTTCCTTTGCAGAATTCTTTGCCCTTGCTTTTCCAACTTTAGCAGCTTCTGCGATTAACTTTGTAATAAGTGTAACAGACCCAATCGCGTCGTCGTTAGCCGGTATTGGAAAATCAACCAACTCTGGATTTGTATTTGTGTCACAAATTGCGATCACTTTCATTCCACGCTTTATTGCTTCCATCATCGCTGTTTTGTCATGTTTCATGTCAGCAATGAAAACAACCTCCGGCAGTTTCTTAAGAGTAGTGAGTCCACCGATTTTAACATCAAGTTCTTCAATCTTTCTATCAAACTGCAACTGTTCCAGTTTGGTGTACTTTTTGAGTTCACCTTTTTCCCGCTTATCTCGAAGATCAATAAAGTTTTTTATGAGCTTCTGGATTTCCGGGAAGTTTGTAAATGTTCCGCCCAGCCAACGAGTGCTGACATATGGAACTCCGGCATCAAGCGCATATTTTTCAATAACACTTTGTACCTGGCTTTTTGTTCCGACTAAAACAATGTTACCTCCGTTTGCCATTGTTTCTTCGACATACTTTAGGGTTTTTTCAAGCAAAGTCTGAGTTTGCTCAATGTCGATAATGTGTACATCTTGGCGTTCTCCAAAAATGTATTGCTTCATTTTAGGGTGCCATCTGCTGGTTTGATGTCCAAAGTGGGCTCCAGCTTTAAGTAAATCCTCTAGTGTTGGGATGTTGGGCATATTTTTTCCTTTTATTCGTTGATTCGTACAAATTGGGCGCTTACGCAGGGTTTGGCGTGCCAAACCCTGCGAATATGCGAGGATCCAATTGTATCGCCACGAATCTGTGATTTATTAATAATTTGCGTAGGGGCCGGCCCATGTGCCGGCCCTTTTTCGTATCGGGCGACCACATGGGGTCGCCCCTACAACAAAATAATGCGATGGCAGGATAATAGCTTATCTGGCTATTTTGGTCAATATTTGAGTAAAAGAAAACGCGGGGCCCATCGATGTCGATGAGTCCCGCAGGTTGGCAGGAGGCTCCCTGCTGAGAGTTGCGAAGAATTCCGCGTGGCCTCGACGAAGGCCTAGAGGGTGTAGCCGCCGAGCAACCAGGTGTCGACGCCTTCGTCGCAGGCGTCGGTGATCGCGGCATCCGGATCGTGACCCTGGCTGTAGAAGAGCGGGGTCAGGCCCCAGGCGATCGAGTTGATGTCGAAGTCGCCGTAGGTGTCGGCCACACAAAGCGTGTTCGTGCCGAACCAGGTGTCGCCGAAGCCGTCGCCATCCTCGTCGCCCTCGATCTGGACCTTCATGTTCCAGTCCTCCTCGAGGTTGACGTCGGCGCAGATGCTGTTGGCGTCGGTGGCGGTCGCCGCGGCCGATCCGGAGCCGTAGGCGTTGTCCATCACGTTCCAGTCGGCATCGTAGGTGATGACCCAGAACTCCAGGGTGGAGTAGATGGTGCCGTCACCCTCCCAGCACATGTTGCGCACGGTCGAGCACTCCTCGTCGGCGCCGTCGCAGTCCTGGTCGATGCTGTCTTCGCAGACTTCCTCGGCGCCGGGGTACGCGGTGGACTCCGCGTCGTCGCAGTCGCCGGTGCAGGTGCTGTAGCCGTCACCGTCGGCGTCATTGAGGTTGAGCGACGCGTCGGTGTCGTCGCAGTCACTGGTGTCGTCGTAGCCGTCACCGTCGGCATCGATCGGGATCGAGCCGGTGTCCGTGGCGGTGTCGGCCGTGTCGCCGGAGGTGTCACCCCCGGTGTCGACCGCGGTGTCCGAGGTGTCGTCCGAGGTGGCCGTGTCGTCGGCGGAGCCTTCGCTCCAGGCTTCGATGCACTCGTAGGCGTTGTCGCCGACGAACATCGTGCCGTCGCACTCCTCGCTCAGGCTGATGCAGGTGCAGTCGCCCCAGGCAACCTGACAAACGATGGTGTCGTCGTCCAGGCCGAGATCGGTGCCGTACGTGGATTCGATGTCACCGACCGTCGTGCACACATCTCCGAAGATCGTGCAGCCGGCGGAGGTGATGGTGGCGAGGCCCAACAGGGCCAGGAAGAACGTGGGGCGCATTGCGCACTCCTTGTGTTGGTCATCGGGGCGCAATGCGCCCCTAGTTTGTATGGTGCCAGAATCCCCTGTTAAGGGTTGTCGCGGACCCCGTAAATGGGGACCCTGGCTTCAGAAGCGACAGGTAAACCTACTAAAATCCCTGTGTTTTGTCAATAGCAATACAAAAAAGGCTTAATTTTATTGATTATTTATTAAATTCATTTTTTTCCCAATTTTTTGGATTATTTTGAATATATTCAGAAATCCTCAAAAAATCGTAATAATCACGAATAATGTGTTCATAATAATTCCGTTGCCAAACCCTTTCGCCTGGTGTTTGGCGTAATATATTAATTTCCCGCGTTGATGCGGATTTGAATGCACCAATTATGGTTGGTAACGAATTGGCAATGGGTTTTGCAAATTGACGTCCATTCGATTCGTGGCGGGTTCGTTTCGATTCGTGGCGCATTCGTAGGGGCATGGCGCGCCATGCCCCTACGAATTGTTCGATTGCGAATCGTTCGATTTCGTACGTAATTTGCACAATCACATGCAAATGATTTGGCATCACAACAAAATCATGAATTCGAACGTTGTCGCGTAATATTTCCGTGTTCAATAATTCGTTATTAACGATTTGTCCAAATTTGTTTAAATACATTTTGCCATTATGAATATCACCAAATAAATATCCATCCTCATTTTTATCAATACAAATCGTAATATAATAAAAACCAGGCGATGCATAATTCCATCCCGCCAATCGAAGACTTTGTCTTTTGTATAATTGATTCATAATAAAAATCTCCTCTCTCGCGCTTTGCGAAAGGGAGTGTGTTTATAATGCACCAAATTATTGATGTTTAATCAAGGACCGGTGTGGACAATCAAATACAAAAAAACCGCCGTTTTGGTATTCTTTTGAAAAAAAGAAATTCCCCGCCACGCGTTGCGCTGTAGTTGCGCGTTGCGTAGCGGGGGTTGAGGCCAGATCTCGGGGCAGCTACTCCATCCAGTGGAGGTTGAAGTCGCTGCCGCTGATGTAGCCGTCGTCGGAGTCCGTGTTGAACACGGCATACTCACCGTCGACCTCGATCACGATGACCGAACAGTGCTCGTCGTCCTCCATGACGATCATGCTGCGGGCGCTTGGGCAGGCGCCGGTCAGGTAGTTCCGGTAGAGCGTGGAGTTCTCACCCCAGCCCTGGAACTCGATCCAGGTCCCCTCGAACTCGAAGCACCAGTTGCCCGAGTTCTGGGCGGCCGGATCGCTGACGTAGGCCTCGTAGGAGACCTCCGAGACCCATTGGGCGTCGACGGCCGCGGTCATGTAGCCGAGTTCCCACTCGCCAAGACCGGTACCGACGCTGGTGACGCACGCCTGGTGGCTGTGATCCTCGGTGTCGCCGGTGTCGTCGGAGCCGTCGTCGCAGACGTCGTTCTCGTCGATGTCGCCATCGCAGTCGTTGTCCGCGTCGTCGCACCACTCGGGAGCACCGGGATAGGTGCCGGCCCAGCCGTCGTCGCAGTCGCCGTCGATCTTGACGTAGCCGTCGGCCTGGAAGGCCTCCAGGCTGGTCACGAGGATCACGGTGGCCGTGGCGCTGTCGCCCCAGCCGTCGTCGTCGAGGTCTTCGTAGACGACCATCTGGCCGTCCTGGCCGTCCTCGCCGTCTTCGCCGTCCTTGCCGTCGTTGCCGTCCTGGCCGTCTTCGCCATCGGCGCCGTCGGCACCGGCCGGCCCGGCCTTGGTCTTGCTGGTCTCGGCGCAAGCGCCGAGGAACAGGGAGATGGAAATCAGGATGATTGAATACATGGCAAACCTCCGTTATGCCATTGGGGCAGGATGCCCCGGAAACTAACGGTTTTTGCGAGAGCGAATTTGCCCCGCCTAAACCGCGCCCGAAAGGGCATTTTTTGTCGAATCACGCCTTTCGGGCTTTTGAATCGACTGTAAAATATAACAAATTTTAACAATTTTGTCAAGAGGGGGTAGTAATAAAAGGGCTAAAGTTAGTGTTTAAATGGGCTTCCAGCCCATACCTGGCCCACTTTTCTTTGAGTTTAAAAAAATGAGGGAAAAAATTTAATTGATTAATTAGGGGACGCTGTCCCCTATAACCCCCTGCCCGGTTTTCTTTACTCACCTAAAGAAAACCGGGGAAAAGAAAGGGTGTTTCCGCCAGGTGCTACGCTTACCGCGGATAGCCCTGGCATCGCTCGCAATGGCGGTTCGAAGATAAATGGCTGAAAAATTACAGGCGGACCGAGTATGATTTAGGAGCCGAGGCGTGCTCGCATAGTGATCCAAAAACAAAAAAAGAGCCATCTTGCTCTAAATCTCTATTGGTCTAATTTCTAAAAGTCTAAAATCCCCATAAAAACACAAGAGCGCTCGATTCGTGCTTCATCATCCCGAAGGACGAATCACACGAACCGAACGCTCACGAACGGGCTAAAAGGCGCGGGCGACGAGGAGGTAGCCACCAGTGATTCCCCCGGTACGACCAGGGTAGGCACCAGCGTCTGCGCCGACGAAGACCATCAGATGGTCCGCCGGCCGCCACTGTGCCTCGACCCGAGCCACGAACGCCTGGAAGTTGGACTGGGCCAAGATGCCCATATCCGTCCCGTCCACGATTACGCGACGCATTCCTGCGCCGTAGTAACCGAGTCCGAGATGGCCTGCCCAGACCTGGTCGTCCGTGTTGACCGTGGGCCCGATGTCGAGCCCGAAGTCGAAGCCCTTCACGCCGCCACTGGCGAACTTGTCGCTGGCGAACGGACGATTCCCCATCCACAGACGCGGCTCGACGGACCACTGGCCCTTGAGCCGCCACTGCAGACCAGTGGCGATCCCAATGTTGATGCCCAGGCTGCCAGCCTGGGCATAGGCTCCGACATAGGCCGCCACGAGGGCGTCCTCGCCGTCGTTGCCGTCCTCGCCGTCGTTCCCGGCCAAAGGCACAATCTGGTCCGGCACGAATCGCAGGATCACTCCCGCGATTCCCGGCGCCGGACCAGTCACCTGAATGTTGCTCCAGCCCACATCAGTCAGACGCGCGAACGCGTCTGCCGATCGGACCGCCGCCAGATTGAGCTGACGGTCGGTCGGGCACTGGCTGTACGAGCGGAACTCGGTGGAAAATCCACCGGTCAGCTCCCAGTGCCCCGGGAGTGCCATCACAACCGGAGCGGGGATTTCGGACATGATGTCCTTGAACCCCGCCTCGTCGCAGGCGTTGTCGGGGTTGTAAGCGATCATGACGCTTCCGCCACAAACGCCGGGCTCGTCGACCGTGCCGTTGCAGTCGTTGTCGATGTTGTCCCGGCAGACCTCGATGGCCTTGGGGCTGATGGCGGGGTTGTTGTCGTCGCAGTCGCCATCATCAGTCGTCCAGTCGTCGCCATCGGCATCGGCATCGGCATCGGCGTCGACCACAGTCGCCGGAACAGCCAACGGCTGTTCCGGCGACTGCGCGAACGCAGTGGCGGCCGCCATGTATGCGACCGCGAGGAGAGCGACAAGCGCCCAGAAGGTGTTCCGTCCGATCATTCGAACCTCCTGCCAAATAAATGGCGGGTGGGGGTGTAGGTTTGCGCCTCCCCGAAGGGGGGCGTCTTGGTATAGACGCCCTACCCAGAAATTAGGGTTTGGCGCACAGAAGGCCCGAAATCAATATATCAATGGAGGGATCGATATAGATTCCAGAGCCATCTGCGCGCCAAAATGCGCAAAATCAACTAATATTCTAGCTTTTCGCTTTTAAAAGTACATGTTTCACAACATTATGTGAACGCTGGAATTTACCATATTTTGAGGAAATTGTCAAGTAAAAGGCGACCAGGTTACCGCCGGAGACTGTCAATGACAGCGCAGGCGGTAACCTGGTTGCGCAAGAAACAAAAACCCCCTAAATGGGCCGGATGAGCACATTATTGCGAGGAGGAGACGCAATTATGGTTCAGTCCAGCCCACTCAAGGGGCTTATACGGGGACTTTAACAAGGGTTTGTGGGGGTGTCAAGACCTTTTTATGAATGGGCTTCCAGCCCATACCTGGCCCCATTTTCTTTGCTCATCCAAAGAAAATGGGGGAAAAGAAAGATGTATAACTGTCCGACGGCTCAAAGAATTCGCCCTAAAGCCTGCCGTTAATTTTTTATCCTGGCCTCCCCTCCACCAAAGGATTCTTAGAGTGGAGCCGGGTCGGCTGAAAAATTACAGGCGGACCTTGTACTACAAAAAACCTGAACAAAGCTCATGCCAGGGCATAACCGGGGCGTGCTCGCATAGTGGCCGAGAAGGATTCAGAAGTGATGGATCCGGTCGGCTAACAAATTTTCCGCGGACCGAGTGTGATTAGGAGTGACAGTTCGCTCCTCGCAATTGCGAGTGCAGCCACCGGGTTACCACCAGCCTAATTATCGCGTCAAGGCTTTGGCGGTAACCCGGTGGCTCTTGTCGAAGCAATCTCCTTTCTCAACGGGCGGACACATGGGTCCGCCCCTACGGCAATCAATTTCGTATTTCGAATTTAAAAAAGGCGTATGCCATACGCCCCTACATCCAACCCGCCTTCGCCCTTCGGGCTTCGGACGGGCAGGCATCCAACATCCTTCATCTCCAAATCCGCCTTGTAAGTCATCTTTTGCGTGACAATTTTATCCAAAAACAATCTAATAAATTTCGAAGCAATTGGCGTATCCCATGTTGCTTTTTTAATCGCCTCCATCACATCGCCTACCAAATGATACTCCTCGGCATAATATTCAAACCTGTCATACATAGCTTGACGGTTGAGTTCAGGATGAAAGCCAACGCCGTATATTTTTTCACCCGGAAACGTAAAAACCTGAACTGTTGATTTTTGAGTTGAGGCTAGGTTTAAAGCGCCCTCAGGTAATTTTGCTACATGATCCTTGTGGCCAAATTGAGCATCAAAACTTTCCGGTAAATCTTTCAATAGCGGACAAAAGCCAGCGCTTTGATTTTTTGTAAGCTTAAAAGTTCCGGTTTCCGCGCGTGTTTCGTCATTTATAACTTCCCCACCAAAAACCTTTGCGAGAATATGGGCGCCAAAACAAATTCCCAAAATCGGCATTCCCTGCACCCGTACCTCACGCAGCAAGCTGGCCACCTTCTCCATCACTTCAGGGATATCACCACTTGAAACTAGATATTCGCCAGACCCGCCTAAAACCAAAGCATCGTATTTTTTTATCTCTTCTATTTTCGGCACGCACTCCATTGCCGTCACCCTATCCACCTCTTCTTCCCCCAAACCAGAGTGCTTTAAAAAATAAAAATATTCATGGTCGCGCATTTTTGCGTCTTCACGGAATTGGAGGAGAAAGATTTGCATAGGGGGGGTGATAGCTTTTAGCTGTTAGCTTATAGGTAGTAAGTTTATAGAATATAGATAAATGATGATTTTGAAAATCCCCTGTTATATACAACCTACAAAAACTGTTGAGCCCCGCACCTTGTAAACAAGGTGCGGGGCCACGAGAACCGCTCAGAAACGCAGAGCCTGCTCAACCTGCTGGCGCAGATCGGTGTAGCTCCGCATGTCCGGAGCGCTCGGAATCACCATGATCATCTCAGCCTGCTGAGGACCAAGGGGCATTCCCAGCATGGCCCAAGGATGCAGGCTGCCGTTGATCGGATGCGAGATCGGCTCTGAGAATTCTGATACTTCCTCCAGCCGCTGCACACACTCCGAGAACGAAACACTTGAAGGAACATGAAGGTAGAAGTTACCAACCACGCGATCGTGCGGCGCGACACGACCGCCATTCACACGACGAACTTCACCATGCCCATGCGAACGAGTGAAGAGCGATCCGCCATCCCGGATGTTCGGATCAGTCCAGCCACTCTTCAGGCCACCAGCATCGAGCCAGATGATCCCGTCGAGATTGACCGACCCTTTGCTAATACCAGTCTCCCTCATCTTCCGAAGGACGGTCCTCTCGGTGCGCCGCACGAATAGACGAATCGCATCAGCGACCGCCTTGGCGGTCAGGGTATTTTCCACACACCACTGCCAGGGAACCACGTTCTCGAACCGACGAGAAGTAATATTGCCCTTATTTGCCAGACACCCGTCCTTGGTCGGTGCCTCCTCCTGTACAGTCAGACCCTTGAATCCCACCCGACCTTCGTGAATGGTCCAGGTAACTGAAAATGGAAGCGCACCCACATGCCAAACCTCGACACGGTAAGGGTGAACGCCATCCTGGAGGCGACCTTCACGCCACTTGGAGACAGCCTTGTGAAAAGCCGCTTCAGTGAGGAACTTAACGCCCTTGAGGCTGACAGAGGCCGGATCAGCCAAGGTCCAGGTATCACCGCCCTCGCCGCTGGCCGCGGAAGTGTCGGAAAGAACCTTCACCACCAGGTGCCCACTATCGAGCAGACGCCTCGTGCGTCCGTAGGCATCTTCTGCCGTCAGACAGAGCCGGTCGTTATCCACCGACTCGGGGAGCATAGCGCCCCATCCGCTGCGCTCAAGAAGCAGAGCGAATGAAGCCTTATCGCCCCACTGTATGGCAGTGAACGGATCAGGAGCGAAGACGTCTGCCGCCGGATTGCCGTCACGCCACTCGCCGAGCGCGGGCTCGAGCGGATCGTAGGGACGGATCTGCATGCCGCGACGCACGGCCGAAGCCAGCGGAGAGTCGAGCAGTGAGCTCAACATACTCTTGCCGGGAGGAAGAAAAACCAAGCTATCCGGAGAAACGCCGATACCACCCAGCCTACCCAGAAGGTAATCCCGGACGTAACTACGAACCACCGCCTCTTCATCACCGTCGGCCGACACGCAGAACGCGTGACTACCGGAGAGAACAAGACCGCGAGTCTGCAGGGCAGCGATCATGCCGGGAGAGTATCCATGGCTCAGCACTCCACCGTAACGGGTGAGGTCATGGACCAGAATCCGCGGCTTCTTCGCCACAGGCTGCTTCTTCTTGCGAGGCATCAGCACTCCATCTCTTGGGGTTGGCGCCGCAGAGCGGCTTAGTTGAAAGAACAAATTAAAAACGACCTTTGTTGCCAGGGCCGTTTCGACAATCTAATTTTTGCAAATTACATTAGGTCGAAACAGCGCCGTCAATAATAAAGAGGCTTGCAACAAAAAGCACAGCCTTTGCTGTATGCATATGCCAGATTATCTGAGCGATGCTTTTCATATTATTTTAATATTATCCCAGTCATTAAAATTCTGTCAACTTAAGCTTAACAAAACTGTGGATTACAAATTAAAAAGGCCGGCGTACAGACCGGCCGTTAAAAGATAAATTAATCTTCGTGAATGAGCTGATGCCTGCGTTTTAATCTTTCAATTTGAATGAGGACATAACCAATCCCCGCTAAAAATCCCAAAATTAAGCCCGAAAAAGCATTAACTAAAATGTTTGGACGAACCGGCCAATTTGAATTTAGTGATTCATCAACCAGCTGAACCGTAATATTACTTCCTGAAGTATATGTCCAACCTTCTGTAATCAACACATGAGCAACTGCCAGCGCAATATTTTCAGCTTGTAAAACATCAGTGTGATAGGCTTTTACAGTTAGCAAACCGGAATTTCTCGAAACAGAAGTGGTAATGACTCGCTCCCATTTATTTCGGCGTTTAGTTTCATCATTTGGAAAATATGACTGATCAATATCATAATCAGTTACCATCACTTTATCAAAAAAACTAGTTGTATAAACAATGTCGGTCAGATCGTCCGCAATACGCTCAACTGAAAGACTGGCAGTGTAGGCGTCTACTGTTCCTAATTCTTGAGTAATCAAAATTCTAACGGTTGAACTATACTCAAGTGGTCGTAAAAAAGATAACAATACTCCAAGCAACAACCCAATTGCACCTAGCAATAAAACTGTTGGCCAGGCACCGATTATTGGAATTATCTTATTATAATTATTAGTCATACTTCCTCCTTAATATAAATCTTCATAATTAGATAATACAACTTTTACATCACTTATTCCATCTTCGTTTGCAATCTGGAATGTGACTGTGTCACCTGAAGCGTGTTTTGCGAGCAGATCAGCCAAACTAACAGACCCCAAAATCGAAACTCCGTTAACTGACAAAATTAAATCTCCTGCTTTTAACTCTGCTAAATCTGCCGGACCACTGCGGACAACAGCTGGAGTGTATGAATTTGGCGAATAGATCAAAGCCCCCATTGCATAACCATAAGTCTCCTCCTCGCTCATATTTAGTACAGAATCAACATCAACCACATAAGCACCAAGACCGGTGTGATTATTTTCATCACCACGAATTATTGAAGAAACAAATCTTGATCCAAGATGCAGAGGAATAGCTGCACCATCAATATCTGTAAAACCAACAAAAGTTCCGCTAGAACTAAACAATGGCAAAGCCGGTTCTAAAGCTTCATCTACAAACCAGCTATCCGTAAAAATTTCAGCCGGCTGAACTAAAGAAGAAGTTGAGTTCACAATGTCGCTCAGAGAAACTGCTATTACTCCATCGCTATCGCTAAGTGCAAACAAAATACTTCCAACATTTATTTCATCTGAGGCGCCAAATTCAACAGCAGACAAATTATCTGCCTCAACTTTTACCATGGCTAATTTTGTTAAAGTATCTAGTTGGATACTTGATATTTCATAGCGCTTACCGGCAATCCAGATTTCGTAATCAATGATAAGAGATGCTTCATTTGGTAAAACTTCTTGATCAAATAACATCCAACCATCTGCAGTTACCACAACGCCAACTGCCAGCGAATCGTCCTGTGAAATCCAATCTTGCTGTCTTGAACTATCCCGGGTCTTCTTTTGCAAAAGTGCGACTGACTCTGTTCCTGCTTTTAGAATAATATCTAAAGACTCTTCGTATGTTCCTGGAAGTGGAGACGGCTTTACCATTGATAAAACTCTAAAACTATTATTCACGGCCAAAGATTTTTGATAAGAATCAATCCAATTATCAGTCGCCACATTTATAATGATTGAAACTAAAATTGTCACAATAATTACAGATATCAATATTAAACCGCCGATTGTAAATTTTGATGTTTGTTTGATCATATCCATCTAGTTGTTGCAAAAATTATAATAAGTAGCGCACCACCAACGAGCAAATATCTTTTTAAAACCTGTACTGTTAGCTTATCAAGAATATGCGCCCTTGATAAACCTAGGAATAAATAAAAGAAAGTTGCCAACCCGGCGGCGTTTGACATAAAGCTGGTTGGTAACATAGCGAGGGCAACATAAAGCTCTGTTAAAATGATCGCGCCAACTAAAGCAAAACGAGCGCCGGTAGCAAATGCAATTTTACTTACCCAAAAAACAGCAATAGACAAAAATGAAGAAGACAATAATATTACAATTGCAGGAATCCAAACTGGAAGTTGTAAAAACAATTGAGCGGCGTAAGTTGCAGTTGAAAATAAAAATCCACTTGAGATAGCAATTACCAAGGAAAGATATTCAAGTGAATATGCCTGATAGGAACCGGGTAGATGATAAAAGGCAAATAAATTTTCCGAGTAAAACCAAAGTCCTATAATATCAACAAGCGCTAAAAGTATTTTAGCAGCATCATGTTCTAAAAATAAAAAGAAAAAAACTGAGGAAATTAAAAAGAAAACAGGCAACCCCCAAAAAACCCAAAATGCACCTCTTTTAAATTCCCAAACTAATAAACGCGCAAAAAGTAGAGGGATGCCAACAAATAAACAGATTAAAGCCAGAACCAAATAGTCTGGCGCAAAGATCAGCAAAGAAAATCCTAAAACAGTTAGTGCAGAAATGGCGGCTGGAGTTATTCGATGAAGTAATATCACATTATTGTAACCAATTATTCTGTGAGCGTAATGTATCTAAATCTGCGGAAATATCAAGACTATCATCTTGTGAAGCGTGAAATAGAATTAATGCTAGATCAAAATGAAAAGCCTTAAACTCGGCCGGTACTCTAATATTTAATAATTGTGAGTATGCCGCTTCTGCATTATTTGAAGTTTCAAAGTCAGACAAAAGTGCCACAATTTCAGTCTGATATTCTTCAACAGTAGGCGCGAACACTTGAAGTGCCTCAACATCACCACCGCCGGGCGACTGCATCCAAGCTAAAATACCAAGGACTAAAGCCAGGGTTAAACCAATTAATATAAACGGGAACCAAGTTCTGTAATGTGTATGCATAATTACTTTTTATAAAATGAAATCCATTGACTTACAAATACAGTTCCAAGTACTGCAAGCGGTATAGCCAAAAGCGCGCCAATAACTCCGGCAATTTGATAACCAACCATAATTCCTACAATGCTCACAATCGGATTTACGCCGGTTACTTTTTGCATAATTTTGGGTGTTAATATATCTGCTTCGAGCTGTTGAATTAAAAAGTACGAAACAACAACCAAAACTGCAAGCGCGGGCGAGATTGAAAAAGCGATTAAAACTGCCGGGAGCGCGGCCAGATTTGGTCCAAGGTATGGAACTATTTCGAGAAGTCCACCAAGTACCGCCAACACCAAAGCAAATGGTACACCTAAAATTGTTAACACTGCGTAATAGAGCAATCCGATTATCAACATCAATAACAATTGCCCTCTTAACCAAAAACCAACTTTTCTTCTTCCCTCTTTCAAAAATGCATCAATGAAATCTTCATGTTTTTTTGGAGTTATAAGTTCGAGTCCTGATCGAAGAGCGTGTTCCTCAACTGTCATGTAATAACCAAGTATCAGAACCAAAATAACTGCAAGTAAACCACCAAAAATTCCGCTGATAGCTGTAAACAATTGAGCAAAAGCGTCACCCGCTCCTGACTGTCTCAATGTCTTAACTATAGAAACGGCATCTTGATTTAAAATATCAATGCTAGAAAAAGTTCCTAAGTTTATTTTATCCCCTAAAAGTCCATCTATAACTGGAGAGTATTCATCAAACAAATTTTGAGATTGTTCGTAGACTGACGGCACGATTAAAACCAAAGCGCCAGCCATAACTACTGTAACTAGAAAATACGAAATTATTACCGCAACGCCTCTTGGCAACTTGTGTTTTTGTACCCAATCAGCAAATGGGTCTATAACAGTTGCTACAAGTAATGCTACAATTAGGATTATTAAAATATCCCGAAGTACATAAATTAAAATTGCAGCGAGAATAAATGCAACTACTCGCAATATTGTCCCAGTATTGATTGAAATTTTAATAGGACTCTCCTCCTTGTTGGTTTTCCTCATACTGGTTATAGTATAACACAGTGACTAGTTGTTAAGGATTAGTGATTAGGGATAAATATAAATCCGAACACTAGACACTAAACACTAAAAACTAACCACTTTGATTTCCCAATATGACCGCCCTGGCAATTAATAAAAAAGCGCGATTTGATTATGACCTCATAGAAGAATTTGAGGGTGGTTTAGTTTTAAGCGGAGCAGAAGTAAAATCAATTAAAAAAGGAAACGCTAGCATGCAAGGCGCATTCCTACACATCAAAAATAGTGAGCTGTGGCTTAAAAACATGCACATTGGAAAATATGCCCCGGCTGGAAAACAAGACGATTACGATCCAGAACAAGATAGAAAAATATTAGTTCACAAACAACAGCTTAAAAAAATGATCGGTAAACACAATGCCGAAGGATTGACAATCGTGCCCATTCGTGTTTATACTAAAGGCGCTTTAGTGAAAATTGCCTTTGCCTTGGCTCGTGGAAAAAAGAAACATGAGAAGCGTGACGCTATTAAAAAAAGAGATGTCCAAAGAGACATAAAAGAAGAGATGAAAAAAACTCGGTTCAGTAATTAGTCTTGCACATTTGTTAGCTCCGCTTTAATTCTCTCTCGTCTGAGAGGGCCTGCCCCGCACCTTTGTTAGCTCCGCTAACAAAGGTGCGGGGCCTGCCAGGAATCGATGGCAGACAGGTGTGGTCATTGATCAAGGGAGAGTGGCACTACACTCTTTAAAAACAAAAGTGCAACGCGATCAAACGCAAACACAATCGCAAAGGTTCGCAGCATGTTCCGCATGCCTGTGGCCGCTCTAGCTGTTGCCTAATTATTGGCCGGCTCATCTGACTCGCACATGTCTGCTAGCGAGACTCAGGTGTTATATCGCAGACTATAATGACTCTGACCGCAGTCATCGAAAATGCAGGTCACAAAGATACGTGCGCTTAGGCTCCACTTTTATCACGTATCTAAACAAGTGGAGATAACCTTGTAAGCAGTTAATGTCATATCACTGACCAGACGCGGGTTCAATTCCCGCCAGGTCCACCACCGAGCTTAGCTCAGTTGTATCTTAGTGAAGCCAAAGCTCAGCTTTGGCTAAGACAACATTGTTTAAAGCTAAGCGAGGTGAACAGTCGAGCTCAGCTCAACCACTAATCTTGGAAAAAAATCAAAATGCGCATACACAGACACAGACAAAAAAAACCTAAATACCAAATCCCTGGGTTTAAGGTAAACGAAAAAATTACAGCTCCCGAGGTTCGGGTTGTTTTTGATGGCGAAGCACAAGTAATGTCAACCAAAAAAGCTATCGAAATGGCAAGCGAGCGCGGAATGGATTTAATAGAGGTCTCCCCAAAGGCCGAGCCACCGGTTTGTAAAGTAATGGAATACGGGACTTTTAAATATCAAAAAGAAAAAGAAATTAAAAAGCAAAGAGCTGCTTCCAAAGAGGTTGAAATCAAAGGAATCAGAATTTCATTTAAAATTGGAGCGAGCGATCTTGATGTTAGATTGCAACAGGCTAAAAAATTCTTGGAGAAAGGTCATAAGCTCAAAATCGAGATGCAATTGCGGGGCCGAGAGCGTGAGCATAAAAACAGAGCAAAAGAGATTTTCAACAATTTTGTTGAGCTTTTAAAGCCAGATTACGATGTAAAGGTTGAAAGCCCTGTTCAGTTCCAAAGCGGAAGAATGAACATGATCGTTGCCCGAAATAAGTAAACATTGACAATTTTAGTTAAATTTCCTACAATACTGCCGCTATGAAATTAAAGACCACAAAGGCGCTTGTAAAGCGTATCAAGATCACAAAAACTGGAAAACAGATCAAGCGCAAGGCTGGTCAAGATCATTTTAACTCTCGAGAAAATGGTAACACTAAGCGCAATAAACGATCTGATTTACAAATTCATCATACGCTCAGAAAAGCAGTTAAAGCGCTGACACCTAACAAATAGATAACCTTGGTGAGCGAAGAAAATTTGATGCATGGCTAGAAAGAAATCGAGCAACAAGGAGCCGTACTAGAATGTAAGATGACACAGTGCACAGATTTCTGACAACGCCAGACACAAATTTTCAAAGCGAACTTCTAAAATATGCCTAGAGTAAAAAGAGGTACAACCCATGTAAAACGACGCCGAAATCTTTTAAGTAAGGTTAAGGGCTTTAAGTGGGGCCGAAAAAGTAAAATCAGACAAGCAAAGCCAGCCGCTCTTAAAGCCGGTGTCTATGCCTTCCGAGATAGACGAGTAAAAAAACGAACCTTCCGCCAGTTGTGGAGTATTAAAATCAACGCCGGTGCTCGTGCTAACGGAACTACCTATTCAAAATTGATTTCCGGACTTAAAAAAGTTGGAATTGATCTTGATCGAAAGGTATTAGCTGAAATTGCAGAAAAAAATCCAGGCGTTTTTACAAAAATTGTTGAGAAGACGAAATAGAGGTTTAGACAAAAGCGCGGCTGTAAAGCCGCGTTTTGTTTTTGACAAAATCCCAAAAAATCGCCATTATTGTCCCACTATGAAAAAACCGGAACTACTTGCACCAATCGGATCGTTTGAAATGTTAACCGCCGCCATCAATGCCGGTTGTGACACGGTTTATTTTGGTGTCGCCGGACTCAATATGCGTGTTAACACGACCAAGCAATTTGATCTGAATGATCTTCGAGAAATAGCCGAGACCTGTCACAAGGCAAAAATCAAATGTTATCTGGCGCTAAACACATTAATCTATGACAATGAAGTTGAGGAGATGAAAAAAACTGTTGATGCGGCCAAGGAAGCTGGTGTAGATGCCATAATCTGTTTTGACCCCTCAGCTATCGAATACATCAAATCAATCGGAATGGAAGTTCACATCTCAACCCAACATTCAATTTCAAATATCGAAGCCGTTAAATTCTTTTCACAATGGGCGGACAGAGTTGTGCTAGCACGCGAACTTACACTTGAACAAATAAATTATATCTGCCAACAAATACGCGAACACAATATTTGTGGACCAAAAGGCAACCTTGTTGAAATTGAAATTTTTGTACATGGCGCCATGTGTGTTTCTGTCAGCGGTCGTTGCGGAATGAGTCTTTACATGGCTGACACCTCTGCTAACCGGGGTGCTTGTAGTCAGCCCTGTAGACGCGCCTATACAGTTACTGATAAGGCCTCAAAGAAAGAGCTTGAGATTGATAATTGTTTTGTGATGAGTCCGGAAGATCTTTGTACGGTTGGCATGCTTGATGAGATTATTGCTACCGGCGTTGCTTGCCTTAAACTCGAAGGTCGAGGACGCTCACCCGAATATGTTGATACGGTTGTCCGTTGTTATCGAGAAGCCATAGATGCGATTGCTGATAAGTCTTTTGCCAAAGAAAAAGTTGAAGATTGGAACGAACGACTTGGCACGGTTTTTAATCGTGGTTTAAGCGACGGTTTTTATAGAGGCAAGGCTTGGCAGTATTGGGCTGGAATGGGTGGCAACAAATCATCTCAAGTAAAAGAATTAGTTGGGACTGTGATTAAATATTATCCAAAAATTAAAGTAGTAGAGATAAATGTTCATGCCAGCGATGTTTCCGAAGGTGACGAGCTTCTCTTGATTGGTAGAACAAGCGGAGTTGTTAAAGCTAAAGCTACAGATATGCTGATCGATGAGTCCCCTATCAAACTAGCAAATAAAGGAGATGTCATTACCTTTAAACTAGACGAAAAAGTGAGACCTAATGACAAGATGTACAAAATTGTTAGTAAAGAAAATTAATCACATGAGAAATAAGATAAAAATTTTGTGGTTACTTTTTTCAGTAACGCTAATAATTCAATTTGTTGGTAATCTCTTATATTTTGTTGTATTTAATGAAACACACATCGTTCAGCTAGTCTATGGTGTAACTAAAATAACCATGTTAGCGTCACCGATACTTTTTTACTTTGCGGGTTTTAAACTACCCAGGTTCAATCTTAAACACAACATCTCCTTATCACTTATCTACGGAGTCATAACCGGACTTATAATGTCCGGGCTTATCTTAGCAATCTATTTTATCTTCCAACCATTTTTTGGACAATTCGCTCCTAACATCCTAATTAAAATCGCTGACTTTGGCATTTTGAAATACTACTGGCCTGCTGCAATAGTTATAAGTGTCCTTCATTCCTTCTTCGAAGAATATTATTGGCGCTGGTATGCCGTCTGTGGCCTAAGCACAAAAATGGCTAATCTGAATTCAATATTATTAGGAAACTTCTTCTTTACTCTTCATCATTATATTATTCTTTCCCAATTTGTTCCTTTTTATATAGCTTTCCTATTTGGAACCTGTGTCGGTTTTGGCGGAGTAATTTGGTCACACATATACAAACGAACAGGATCACTCCTTGGCAGTTGGATCAGCCACACCCTAGTTGACCTTTGTTTATTTACGATTGGGTATTTGTTGCTTAACTAGATAATTTTTTTGTTTATTCACAAATCACAAAACCCCGATAACTCGGGGTTTTGTTGGAGGAGTGCAGTTAGTTATAAGGTATAAAATCAAATTCTTTTACTTTTGGGTGTTCAATAATTTGATCCATTAAAGAGAACATCTCCTGTAAACAAAATATTACAAAATCCCAGTCGAAGAAATCAACCTCGGCTCCTACCTCAAACTTATATTTTTTATTTTTATATTTTCTATACACAACACCATCTTTTCTTTCTTTTATATTGTCAGGATAAAAATAAAATCCATTATGCGATGTGTTTCTGGTAGTTGTTATCAGACGCAATAGATGTAAAAGGTCATTTTTATTATCATGGTTTAATTTTTTTCTTGATAATAAATTCTCCAGCACAGAACATATTGAACCTATAACTGGCTCTCTTCCTATATGGCTAGAGATTCTTCTTATTGCATTTTCAACAACAGCCCATGAGTTCAAAAAAAATATTTTTTTAAAAATCTTGTCAGATTCTGTTAACATGATTCCGAAATTTTCCATATCCGATTTTGCGTTTCTACATAGCCATTCGAGGTTTGATATGCAATCAGAATAAGTAGCCATCATTGTTAATATCGGAGTCAATTCATTAACCAGTTGTCCAAAAACAGCTATTCGAACATCTTCATTGCACCAACCGTTCCGACTTTTAATATCCTCATAATGCAAAAATAAGTCTTTAGAAATCTCACTAATCGTAGCCACTTGTTGAGAATAATGCATCTTAATTCCTTTATAGTCTGTAATGGTTATTATACATAATAATCTTATCACAAAAGTTCAAACTGTTCCGTCTGTATCAAAAATCCTCCGCTGAAATTAGCGAAGGATTTTTAGCCCGCTTGTCCGTGGTTGGCGGAAACCTGCCACTGGCAGGTTTCCGCCAACCCGTTCGAGTCTCGTCTTCTTACTCACAATAGAAAATACCACACGCAAGGTGTGATATTTTCTATGGCGGGCTGGACGGGACTCGAACCCGCAACTTCCGCCGTGACAGGGCGGTGCTCTAACCAGTTGAACTACCAGCCCACAATTTCTTGTGGTTTGTCATGCCTGACGAAATTCGACCTCCAACAAAACGGCGTGGCATGGCGGAAAAATAGTATCAAATACTAAAAAATCTGGCAAGGGATCAATTTTGATCGAAACTTAGTTTACCAAGCTTAGTTTCCGCATACCGAGTTTTTTAAAAAAAATGCCACAAGTAATGCCTCAATTCCGGTCTTATCCCCAAAAATTATTGACCGCAAAAATTGATTGTGGTGTATTGAATAAAAGGGACGGAATAAATTAAAAAATTAAGCCGTCTTTAATATGCCAACAATAGAGCCAACAAATAGCGAGTTAATGAACATACTCGTTCGAATAGAACAAAAGGTGAATTCTCATGACCTTAAATTTGGAGAGATTGATAAAAGATTTGATGTAATGGATCAGAAATTTAATATCATCGATCAAAAATTTGAAGGAATTGACCAAAGATTTGAAGGAATTGATCAAAATTTTAAAAGTATCAATAAGAGTTTTAAAAGCATTGATCAAAAATTTGAAGAAATGGAACAAAACCATTTTGATCTTGTAGATTTCCTAAAAGAACACATGGTTGCCAAAGAAGAGTTGCGGTCTGAGCTCGGTAAGTTAAATCACGACCTGCGTGATTACATCGATCGCAAAATCTATAATCTCCGTGGTGACTTAGCCCAAATTGGAGTTTTGAAAAGAATTTAATCATCCTTCCAGCAGAACCCCGAGTAATCGGAGTTTTGTGATTGTCCCAGAAAATGCTATAATTCCCTCTTATGAATGCCATTGAAATCAAAGGGCTAACAAAAAAATACGGCAAAACGGTTGCTGTTGATAGTCTCGATCTTAAAGTAAAACAAGGCGAGTTTTTTGGTTTACTTGGTCAAAACGGCGCCGGAAAAAGTACAACCATCAACTGCATTACCGGCATTGCCAAATTTAGCGAAGGCTTAATTTCCGTAATGGGCTTTGATGTGCAAAAAGATTATCAAAAATCTCGCGCTACCGTTGGCCTGTCGCCTCAAGAATTTAATGCCGACATCTTTGCTCCACTGGAAAAGATTTTAGATTTTGTAGGTGGCTATTTTGGCATGTCGACTGGTAAAAGAAAAGAACGAGTAAACAAAGTTTTAGATTTATTCGAACTCCAAGATCACCGCAAAAAACCTTTTGGAAAACTATCGGGTGGGCTTAAGCGTCGGGCAATACTGGCCCGGGCATTAGTGCACGACCCAGATGTTTTAATTTTAGATGAACCAACTTCAGGGATTGATGTAGAGCAACGCCACGCTCTTTGGGAGTATCTTGAAAATCTACATCAAGCCGGCAAAACAATCATTCTGACATCACATTATTTGGAAGAAGTGGAAAAATTGTGTTCAAGGGTGGTTATCATTCACGACGGCAAAAAAATCGCCGATCTCACAAAAGCTGAATTTACAAAAAATGGAGATAAACTGGAAGATGTTTATTTGAGATTAACCGCAAAAGCCGTAGCCGTATGAATTTCATCAGACTAAGCACGGTCGCCAAGCGTGAAATTCAAAGATTTTTACGCATTCCCATCCAGACATTGATATCACCCTGGATTTCAGCCACTCTTTATATTTTGGTTTTTGGTGTGATTATTGGCAGTCGAATCGATTTTTTGGAAAATATTGATTACATTGATTTTGTTTTTCCAGGAATTCTAATGCTCCAACTAATTGCCGGCGCTTTTGGTCAAAGTAGCACCTCATTATATTTTCAGCGCTGGACAAAGGTTATCGAGGAAATGCTTACTTCCCCACTTTCCTACACGGAAATGATTTTTGGCTATATCATCGGTGCAATTTTTCGAGCTTTTGCCGTCTGTGCCGGAATTTATGTTGTCGCCCTACTCTTTACCGATGCCACACCGGCCCACATCGGCTTATTCTTTTTCTATGTTCTAATCGTGGCTATAATATTCTCTTTGCTTGGACTAATAGTAGGACTTTGGGCGGAAAAAATGGAACACTTAACGATTCTGCAAACTTTTATCATAACCCCACTTATGTATGTTGGCGGAGTTTTTAACAGCATTGATATGTTACCGGAAAATGTTCAATGGCTGGTTCGACTAAATCCGTTTTTCTATATTGTCGACGGCCTGCGTTATTCAATGATTGGTTACAGCGAAAGCCCATTATTTCTGGGTGCAATATTCTTGATTACTCTAGCCACGCTGCTTTTTGCTATAGTTTGGGTGCTATTCCATCGTGGCTGGCGATTACGCGCCTAAATATCCACACATGCATTTGACCGCTTTTTTTAATCATGGTGTATTTAGTCTTAGGGACGGAATATAATTAAAATAACCCGTCTTTATTTATGCAAAATAAACAAGTTACAAATAATGAGATAATAAGCCGAATTAACGAGACTGATACAAATCTTCGTAACTCAATTATTAAGACAAATAATAGCCTTAATGATCTTATAGATTTTCTAAAAGAACACATGGCCACCAAAGAAGATTTACGAGTCATGGAATCTAAATTTGATACTAAACTCGGAAAACTGAATCACGGTCTCCGAGATTACATCGATCGCAGAATTTACGATCTCCGGGGTGATCTGGTCCAAATTGGAGTTTTGAAAACCAATTAGTCTGATAGGTGTGCGAAAACCCCGCCTTGGCGGGGTTTTGTGATACCATATTCGCATATGAACAAACTTTTGATTTTTGATTTTGATGGGACAATAGTGACAGGCTCAAATGATAAATATATGGCCTGTTTTGCAGAGGCGATTAAATCAACTGGAGTTAAGCAAGATTTTGATATTCAATACCGAAAACTGCTTGAGTCTTGGGGCAAAGGTCAGAAAGAGATGCTGGAAAATGCCATGTCTGATAATCTTGACAAAGTTGATCCGGCGCTTGAATATTTTGAAAATTGCACATTGGCTTCAAATTTTTTCACCGGCGTCACACTGGTAAACGGAGCCAAAGAAGCGCTCGAGGAGCTCAAGGGCGCCGGCTGCACCTTAGCTATCGCCAGCGGCAGCCGGCGCTCGGCGATTAATCAACTCTTATCAGAATTCAAAATCGCTCATTTTTTTTCCAAAATCATCAGTTCTGAAGACGATATCCAAGATCCGGCGCAACGAAAACCAAATCCCTATATGCTCGAAGTCATAAGGACTGAACTCGGCTTTAATAAACCGGACACTTATTACATCGGCGATGCCACCTCTGATATTGAAACCGCCAAAAACGCCGGGATCAATTCAATCGCGGTTTTAACCGGTCATATGAATAAAAACGACGCCCGAGTAATCAGCCCGGACATCGTTTTATCAAGTATCGCCGAGATTACCAATGTTTTACTTTCGTAAGCGCAAAGAATTAAGTACGACTGACACTGATGAAAATGCCATGGCCGCGCTGGCAATTATCGGATTGAGCAATCCAATCGCCGCCACCGGAATACCGACAACATTGTAGAAAAAAGCCCAAAACAAATTTTGTTTGATTATTCGGTGCGTGTCGCGCGCCAATTTAATCGCTTCAATCACCTTTTCCGGTCCGCCACCGATCAAAACAATCTGACCGGACTCAATCGCAATGTCAGTTCCTGTTCCAACCGCAATACCGAGATCGGCTTGAGTAATGGCCGGAGCATCGTTTATTCCATCACCTACAAAAGCAACTTTTTCACCTGCTTGCTGATATTTTTTTACAATTTCCAATTTCTGATCAGGCAAAACTTCAGCCTCAAAAGCATCTATTCCCAATTCATTGGCAATCGCTTTGGCCGTGGCTTGATTGTCCCCGGTGATCATCACAACTTTCAACCCCTCTTTTTTTAATTGTGCCACAGTATTTCCTGCCTTCTCCTTGACCGCATCAGCCACAGCGATAATGCCGGCCAATTTGCCACTGACAGACAAAACAATCACGGTTTTTGCTTGAGCTTCAAGTTTTGCTATCTGCTCAACTTGAGCATCAACATCAACACCGAGCTTTTTCATAAATCTGACATTCCCGAGCGCCAAATTTTTTCCATCCATCTTTGCCTGAACTCCAAAACCAGTGACTGATTCAAAATCCGAAATTTTTTCAATCGCAAGCTTTTTTTCTTCAGCATAGTTGACTACCGCGGTTGCAATCGGATGTTCCGACTCTGATTCAAGACCCGAGGCAATCTCAATAATTCTTTCTTTGGTGATGCCTGATACGGAAATCACATCTGTGACTACCGGTTTTCCGCCCGTCAGCGTACCGGTTTTATCAAACAGAATGGCGGTAATATTTTTGCCTCGTTCCAGAGCTTCACCGCTTTTGATCAAAATCCCCTCTCTGGCACCCCGACCGGTACCAACCATAATCGCGGTTGGCGTTGCCAGCCCGAGCGCGCATGGGCAAGCAATCACCAGCACGGCCACGGCCGCAATAATTGCCGACTGTACATCGCCGGTAATCAAAAGCCAAACCACTAAAGTTAAAATGGCAATCAAAATCACAACCGGGACGAAAATGGCGGAAATTTTATCTGCCAATTTTTGAATCGGCGCCTTCTTTTGTTGAGCGTCACGAACCAATCTGACAATCTGATCAAAAACAGTGGCGCCGGCGCCGGCTGTTATCTCAATTGTCAGCGACCCTTTTTGATTGATGGTCGAGCCGTAAACTTCATCAGCAGACGCTTTCTTAACTGGCAAACTTTCACCCGTCAACATTGACTCATCAACATTTGAATTGCCGGATTTAACAACACCGTCAAGCGGAATCTTCTCTCCGGGTTTCACTAAAACCAAATCACCTTTTTTAAGCTGATCAATAGCCACATCTTTTGTGCTTCCGTCCGGTAAAAGCAAATGCGCGGTCTTGGCGCCAAACTCGAGTAACTTTTTTATCGCCTCACTCGCCTGACCTTTGCTTTTTGCTTCAAAATAACGACCAAGCAAAATAAAGGCGGTAATCACGGCGGCGGCTTCGAAATACAGATGACCGCCAACAAACAAATTGACCCAACTGAATATCAAGGCCGTTAAGGTTCCAATTGATATCAGCGTGTCCATACTGGCCGTAAAGCGTTTCAACTGTTTGAAAGCCGTTGTATGAAATGTCATTCCCGGCCATAAAACCGCCACTGTTGCCAAGATCGCTTCAATGTAATCGCCCACTCCGCCCAATTCAATCATAAACATGGACAGGACAAAAACCGGTACAGCCAATGCTCCGGCTATAATTGTTTTACGAGCAGCCTCTTTTGTTCCATCGTGTTGATGCATACCGGAGTGACCGGTATCTACCTTATAGCCCTCCTTCTGAACCACCTCATGTAAATCCATTTCCGTCACGCTATCGTCAAACTCAACACTGGCTTCAGCCAAGCCATAATTGACATTGGCTGATTTGACGCCCGGTAATTTTTTTAGTGATCCCTCAATCTTGACCGCGCACGAAGCGCAGTGCATTCCTTCAATTTTAAATTCAGATTTTTTCATATATTCAGTATACAACTTATGATTCATTTTCAATAACAGTCATAGTTCCGCGGATCATACCCATTGAGCAACTGAAAGTAAATGAGCCGGTCTTTGTCGGTGTGAACTTGACTATGTTTAGTCCGGTGGAAATGCGTTCACTCACACCAAATTGACGAAGAATTAAAGAGTTAGCGCAACCTAGAAATTCGTCACCCGTAATTTCCCAACGAACAGGCACACCTTTCACTACGGTTAACTCATCTGGTGAGTAAGCACCGCGAGAGAGAACGCGCATTTTTACTACCTGCTCACCGCCTACTACAGAAGGAGCGATTTGTTCTGTTTTAGCTGATGTCTGAAATGAAAAAGACGGACTGATTCCCAGAAGTGTCATTCCATTTCCAGCATTACTGATTCCGAGCACAATAACTATTACACCAGCGATTTTTGTAAATGACGATAGGCTTTTCTTCTTTGCAGACACTGTAGCTGCGCCAATTCCAAATAACGCTGGAACTGTTCCCAGCGCAAACACGCCCATTACCAAAGCTGCACTGAGCGGATCGCCAAGTGACATTGCGTAAAGTTGCATTGATTGAGTAAAACCACAAGGCAAAAAGAATGTTAGTGCTCCCAAAATAAATGGCACAGCTGGATGTTCTGAATTTTGCAGATTATGAATTTTATGTGATAACCACTTTGGCGGACTGATTACAAACAACCCTTTAGGAAAAATCTCCAAAAGATGAATGCCTAGTCCGATCATAAGGAGTGCCACCAGAAAGATAAACACTCCGCTGGCTGGGCCGGTAAGAGTAATCGCTTGCCCTAACAATCCAATTAGCGCGCCGAACGCAATAAATCCAATTATCCGACCCGTGTTGAACAAAATATGTGGTCGGATCTTTTTGGCAAATGTCATTTTTGTTTGTGCCTTAGCCGCTGAGGCAGAAAGCGCTACTACCAGACCACCAATTACAGCTGTACAAGATGAGAACGCCGCAACAAGACCAATTACAAAGACCGCGAGCAATCCAGATGCGCCTTCGACTGCTGGCGAGAAAGTTAAAATCCCTAAATTCTTAAAGATAATGTAAACCGAAATGATTAGAACCAGATAAGCACCGACATCTTGCCAGCTAAACTTCTTTTTTGATTTTTGACTATCTTCAGTGCCTACTATTAAGTAACCGTGAGGTGACAATTTCTCATTTATTTCTACTTGATTAACTTGGGCAGAATCGTCCATTTTAATTACAACTTTTCCACTACCATGCGAAGCCTGAACGCTTTGAACACCTTTTATTTCCTTGAGTGATCTTTCAATTACTACTTCGCAGCTAGCACAATGTGTACCTTCAACGAAGAATGTTTGTTTTTTTGACATAACAAAAACGAATAAAGAATTAATTAGAACTCTAATTGCTCTATTCGCCTTACTCGCGTTTTTGGGTTGTTAGCAAAAAACTGGGGTCTAAATTAGGTGGATTGAAAAATGGTTCAAGAATTGGCTCGCTTACAGGTATTGGCAAAAGCTCAAATTCTTCAATTGGAGCCTGGGGCTCAATTCCGCCGGTCACCATAACTGTTGACCCAAGTTGTTGATTAGTAATGCTGGAAAGACAATGTTCTACACAATCCGAGCTAGCATCCATGTCATGGCCGGTCATTGCAAGTGATATTTGATAATAAAAACCGGAAAAAACCCCAGCAATAACCAGTGCCATTAGTCCAATTATAATTGTCCTCTTTCGAGTAACTTCCATAGTAAAGCCAGTATAGCAAATAACTGGGGACAAAGGAATAGCGAATTTATGTTATAATTTTTATATGGAAAAGGAGGATAACAATTTAAGAGAATTGCAAAAAATAACTCGCGAGCTAAAGGCAATTAAAAAAAAGCTGGAAACTGATAATGTTCCTTTTTGGAAAATGTCACGAAACGCTTTCTTAGTTGGGGTTATAAAAGGAGTTGGTTTGGTTATCGGGACAACAATAGTCGCCGCTGCTGTTATTTACATAATACAGCTTTTTGTTGATTTCACACCTTTAGCAGATTTGATTTAGAGACTGCGAGGCGCCCGGGTTACCACCGGAGTCGCGCGATTCCTGCATAGGTGGTAACCACCGGGCGCTCTTGAATGATTCAACTACAACAGAGGCTTAGGCCTCTTTTTGATTAGGGGGCGGGGCAACCCCGCTCCCTACCGAATTATTAATTGTATTTCCCCACTTGGAGTGGATATCAAATAGGCTACCCTACTTCCTTTCTTAATCCACTTCTCTTTACGCAAAAATGTTTCCATTCTATGAATAAATGTTCCGGGATCATCTGGAAGAACAACACTGTAAATTCCAGCCCGAAGTAACATTTGCCTGGCAACAGCCTGGTTTGGGCAAGCTAAGATAATCGGCACATTTGGACGAAAAATATTAACTGCATCTGCGACCGCGTGATAAGTTGAGCTACTAGCTATTAAATCAATTTGACCGTTTTCTACCATCACATGCAAAGTCTGCGCAATTGCGGTTGGAATATCTCCCACATCATGAATCTGATAAAATGAAATGTCGTCCAACCTGGAGGCCTCAGCTTCATCTATTACCGCCGCCATCGTTTGCACGCTAACATCGGGGTATTTACCGGTGGCAGACTCGCCTGAAAGCATTGTGGCGTCAGTGTGATCGATGACAGCATTGGCTACATCGGAAACCTCGGCTCGAGTGGCGCGCGGATTGTCAGTCATTGATTGCAACATGTGCGTTGCCACAATTACTGGCTTGCCTGTTTGCCTACAAATCTCCACAAATTCTTTTTGAATAACCGGCACTTCCTCCGGCCGAAGCGATACTCCCAAATCTCCCCGAGCGATCATAACGCCGTCTGCAACATTTAAAATATCTAAAAATCTTTCTACTGCTTCCTGGCGCTCAATTTTTACCACAATCCTTGGTGCCACAGTTTTAAGCGCCCTGCATTTAGCACGAATAATATCGCGAACTTTCATTACAACCGCCGGCGTTGTCACAAATGATAGCGCAACCCAATCGACTTCATTTTCCAAACCAAACAACAAATCTTCGTGATCTTTTTCTGTAAATGATGAAGTTGAAATTTTTGAATCAGGGACATTTATTCCTTTATGCGATGAAAGATGTCCGCCATTTTTTACTTTAGCAGAGATAACCTTGCCTCGAATTGCAGTTATCTCGGTTTCAATCAAACCATCATCTAAAAACAAACGCTCGCCAGTTTTAACATCTTTATGCAAGTTGTCATAAGTAACCGGTAAAGCGCCGCCGGTTTTGTAATGCTCAATTCCAGTCTGAAACTTTACTATCTCACCTTTTTTAATATTAACGCCTTCCACAGGCAGAACCCCTAGTCTGATTTTTGGCCCCTGTAAATCTTGAAGAATAGCCACTGGTTGCCCGGCTTTTTTTGATGCTTGGCGAATATGACGCATTAAAATCGCGTGTTCTTTATAATCACCATGAGAAAAATTAAGACGAGCAACATTCATTCCCGCTTTTATCATTCTCGTTAAAACAGTAACCGACGAACTAGCCGGCCCAATGGTTGCGATGATTTTAGTCCTTCGTTTCATAAATAAGAAATAATAAATACTAAACTCTAAACAAATTAGAATATCAAAATGCCAAATTTAGTTTCTTACTTAGAATTTCTGATTTGTTTCTAATTTAGTATTTTGTGCTTAGAATTTATGATATTATATCACATTTTCTTTTTCCGACGTGATAATTTTTTTAATTCTTCTTCAAACTTTGCGATATCTTCAAACGAATAGTAGACCGAGGCAAATCGAATATAAGCCACTTTATCAAATCTTTTTAAATGCTTCATTAAAATCTCACCAAGGGCAGCGCTAGTAATTTCACCGGCTCGATCTTTTTGAATGTCGCGCTCGATTTTTTGAACCAATTGATGAAATTCAGCGTCAGTGTATTGCCTTTTATCAAGCGCTTTTTTTAATCCCTCAATCAATTTATCACGCATATATGGCTCTTTACGGCCATCGCGTTTAATAATTGATATTCCTAAAAGCTCGACCTCTTCCAAAGTCGAGAACCGATACCCGCATTTATCTTTTTCGCACTCTCGACGCCTACGGACATTCATTCCATCTTGGCCAAGCCTAGAATCAACTACGCGGGTTGATTTATGATTACAAACAGGGCAACGCATATTAAAATCTTAAAATATTGTCATAAGTCTTATATGACCTATGTCCTATTTTACATCATCTTTCTACGAATAAAAGCCGGGATTCCTAAATCATCGTCGTCATCGTTATTTCCTTGTGATTGTAATGGCGTATTAATACCTACCTGCGATTGAATTGGAGCAGTACTTGGTACGCGTCTTTGTTCAAATAAAGGCTGATTTCTTTCCATTATTGCTTCAGCTCGCGCCTGACCTCCCATTGGTTTCCAGCTTCCCTTTGGTGAAATGCTGACATCTCCGGCATGAGTAGGAGTAGTTCTTCTGTCGCGGTTATCAAAGCCGGTTGCAACTACTGTTATTCTAACTTCATCTTTTAATTCTTCATCGATATTAGCTCCAAAAATTACCTTTGCGTCATCATCCGCTGAACCTGTGATAACCTTGGCAGCTTCTGCTACTTCATACATTGATAAGTCAGGGCTACCAGTGACAGTAAACAAAATACCTTTAGCGCCATCAATTGAAAGCTCAAGTAACGGACTTGCAATCGCCATTTTAGCTGCTTCCACTGCCCTATTTTCTCCAGATGAACTTCCAATCCCCATCAGAGCTGAACCGGCGTCCTGCATAATTGCCTTAACATCGGCAAAGTCAACGTTAATCAGTCCTGGCAAAGTAATGATTTCTGATATCCCCTGAACACCCTGGCGAAGAACATCGTCAATGATTTGAAATGCTTCAAGCAACGATGTTTTTTTATCAATAATCTGCAAAACACGATCATTTGGAATTGTAATTACAGTATCAACATAGTTAACTAATTCAGTGAACGCATCGTCTGCTATTCGCTTTCTTTGAGCACCCTCGAAAGCAAATGGTTTTGTAACAACTGCAACTGTTAAAGCTCCGGCCTCGCGTGCAATTTTTGCGATTTCAGGTAGCGCTCCACTTCCAGTTCCCCCACCAAGACCGGCTGTTAAAAAAACCATGTCAGTATTTTGCAATACATTTCTAATATCGTTGGCGGTTTCCTCGGCTGCTTTTTTACCAAGCTCTGGATTCATTCCTGCGCCCAAACCACGAGTAACAGTTTTTCCAATTGGAATTTTTGTTGTAGCTAAGTTTTGATGCAAAGCCTGAACATCAGTATTAACACAAACAAAATCAACCCCGCGTAATTTTTCTACAATCATTCTGTTTAGAGCCGAGCCACCACCTCCGCCGACACCAAAAACTTTGATCTTTGCGAATGTCTCAACCTCAGGTTTAATTTGTCCCATATTGATGTACAACTTTTTTATTATTTTGTTTTGCTATTGAACACATATTGTATTCAATATCGCTAATTTTAAACAAAATTGTACTCACAACTTATCATATGGGCAGGTGCTGTCAAAAGTAAACTGTGTATAAAAAAATAAGGGCAACTCATGAATTACCCCCATGAAAATCAATTTTATGGTATTAGACTTTTCATCCACTTGCGTAGTTGATCTGCAACCTGCCCGATACCTTTCCACTCCAACAAACTAAATCTTCCTTTTTGAGTAGCTGTTATGCCAAACCCCCAAAGCACTAGCCCAACAGCTGTGGCATAGGCCGGGTCTTTTACTTCATCTATTACGCTCTTCATTGATGTTGAAACACCAATACTTGCCGGCAATCGCAAAACTCGTTTAGCAACATCACAAATTCCAGGCATGTTCATTGTTCCGCCAGTTAAAATTGCCCCAACCGGAAGCATTCCGGAGCGATCAATTTTTCTAAGTTCGTCATCAACTGATTCAAAAATTTCTTCTATTCTAGCTTCGATTATTTCGGCAATAAACCTGGTTTTAATCTCCTCGTCTTCAGATGATCCGAATTGAACCATTGTAAACTTATCGTTTCTACCAATGCTATCCGGTACTGCACTACCAAGCTCTAATTTTGCCTTTTGAGCAATATCAAGCGATGTTCTAAGCCCAATAGCTAAATCGTTTGTAATATGTTCGCCACCGACAGGTAAAACTGCTGTGTGCAAAATGTCACCCTCTTCGTAAACCGCCATTGTTGTGGTTGAGGCTCCGATGTCTATCACCACCACTCCCAGCTCCTTTTGCTTTTGAGTTAATACCGCTTCTGAAGTTGCAAGTGGCGTAAAAACCAAATCATCAATCTCGAGGCCAGTTCGATAAATGCTCTTAGTAAGATTTTTGATTTGCGAGGCTAGGGTTTGGATGATCATGGCGTCAACCTCTAGCCTGATTCCACTCATTCCGACCGGATCTTTAATTCCGTGTTGGCCGTCAACTGTAAAGCTTTTTGGAATAACATGAAGTATTTCGTAATTAAGTGGCGTTGCCACAGTTCTAGCAGCGTCTATAGCTCGCTCAACATCTTCTTCTTTAATTTCACCGTCGGGACGAGAAACTCCAATCACTCCCTGGCTTTCTTGAACAAAAATATTGTGTCCGGCAATAGACACCCAGGCTCGATTTATGGCGACGCCTGTCATTCTCTCGGCCCTTTCAAGAGCTTTTGAAACTGACGACACCGCATCTTCCATACTGGAAACACCGCCTTTATAGATTCCTTCTGACGGAACCTCAACAGCTCCCATAATATGAAGATTTGGCTTACCACTTTCATCTGGTATGTTCTGCCCAACCACGATGCGAATCATTGATGATCCAATATCTAGACCTGTAATTATTTCATCTGCCATAGTGAAAAAGTAAATCGTCCTCCATTATAGGGTCAACTTAAACTGTGGATATTATAGCTTAAACTGATGCAGATGACAAAATCAGATCTTAATTAAAATAAACTACCAAATATGGCCAAAAAATAATAAAAGCCACAACGCTTGCGGCAAAAGCGGTTATCAAAACCGCGCCCGCCATAATATCCTTGATATCTTTTACCATCGGATGTAGGCGAGGTTTTAGCCCGTCTGACATTCTTTCAAAAACACTGTTTATAAGCTCAAGCACTAAAACAGCGGCTATTAAAATCAATAAAATCACTCTTTCCCAAGTATCGAGCGGGAAATAAAGCATTACGATAATCACAACTACTGCCGCCAATAGTTGAGCGCGAAAACTATATTCATTCTTGAACACATATCTTAATCCGCTCAAAGCGTATTGAACACTTTTATAAAACTTTTTGGGAGACAACATAGTTTATAATTTTATCTTGTAGTGGAAACATTAATTTTGCGTCCTCTGGGCGTTCGTGATCGTGCCCTAAAACATGAAGCACACCGTGGGTAAGTAAATCTATTAACTCCAACTCAACATCTCCGTCAGCCTGCCTACACGCCTGTTCAAACGAAATTACAATGTCGCCCAGCAATCTTCCGTTTTGTTCCTTGCTATAGCCAAATGACAATACATCTGTGACAGTGTCGTTTTTTCTGTACATCCGATTCAACTTTCTGATCTCTGAGTCGTTCACAAATCTAGCAGATATTAAACCATCAAAATCTTGAATATTCTCATTTATCTGATGGGCCAGCAACTCTAAAGCCCGATCACTGATCCGGCTTTCCATAGGTACTAAGGTTTGTTCAAGATCTATCTTTATCATTTTGAAACTACAAAACTGTTTATCATCATTTGGAATGTTTGTAAGTAATCAATGCTAAGTTCGCTGCCAAGATCATATTCAAAAGTATAAACAGCCGAATCGACTACTAAATATGCAACCCGATAATCACGACCAATAAAAGCGTTATAACCTTCTTTTGTAAGAGTTTCGCCAAGACCATTAAAGCGCAAAGTAGCATCACCATTTCTACCGTACCAACTCTCAAAATCATCGCCTTCGTTAATTTGGCTATGATTAACAGCAAAGACTGCCAATGTATCTGTGCCAATAATTACTTCGGTTGTGATTCCATTCTCGTCGACTGAACCTGAAACTGACCACTCAGATGGATATGTAAAAGTAAATTCCCCACCTTCAGAGGTGAATAATTCAACTGCACCGGTGTCCAAAAGAGTAGCCGGTGAATCACCGAGCGGACTGTAGCGATGGAATACTTCGTTTCCATCAAGAAAAGTGTCGTCGTCTGTATCCGGGTTTCTTGGTTCTGTGACGTATAATTTTTCTTCTACATCTGTCAGACCATCACTGTCAGTATCTGTTCCGGGCGCCGGCTCTTCTGGCACTACTTCAACATCATCAATAACTTCATCAATTACAATTGGTTCTTGCTCTACTTGTTGATTAAGACTGCTAACAACTAAATATCCAGCAATACCAAAACTAATAATTATTAGAATACCAACTATTATCAAAATCAAAGTAAGCTTGGATTTTTCTTTTTTTACTTGCGGTTTCAAAACTGGCTTAGGAGTAGGTACTGGAATTGGCTTTGGTTTTATAATCGGCTTGGCTGCTGGAATCAACGGTTTTGGCTTTTCAGCAAACTCAGTCCTACGCCCAACAAATGCGTCTGGCATCACATGAATTACAACATCATCAAGACCAACCTTTGGTTTGATATCCGCATTTGCCTCTGGAGCTTTTAACTCCTTTTGTTTTTTCTTGCCTCCAAACATTTTTATTTTGTTGGTATTTCGAGTAATTTGCCAGGACCATTTGGATTAAATCCACCTGAAACTTCCTGACCGTCTAAATATCCATCTTCGTCAGTATCAGCGTCGAGTGGATCAGTTCCGTAAACCTGAATTTCTTCCCTGTCGCCCAATCCATCTTTGTCAGTATCCGGTACTTCTAAATCTGTGCCGGCCTTAACCTCCTCGGCATCCGTTAAGCCATCGCCATCGCTATCAATATCTTCGGCTACCTCTTCCGTTGTATCGTCAACAACTTGAGTGTCATCAACCGTTTCCGTATCGTCAACTACTTGTTCAGTTGTATCATCAACTACTTGAGTATCATCAGCCGGGGCCTGCATAATAAACTTATAAGCCAAAAATCCTGAAAGAGTTATTATCAACATTGCAGCAATTACAATCATAATTACTTTACCGGCGCCTGATCCGCCTTTGCGAGTCATAGTTGTTGGTGCAGTCGGCACGGCGATTGGTGCCGAAGGAGCGTTTACGACTGGGGCTGGAGCCGATTTTATCTCGGCCGGCGGAGCGACAGGAACGCTAGCCTGCACAACAGTTGGAGCAGACGCTGTCGGTTTTGGCGCGTCGCTTGTTGGCAAATTTACCGGAACCGAATCTGCACTGACCCCTTCAAAAATATCTTCTACACCTCCTCCAGTTAGTGATGTTGGTCCGCCTTGCTGGGCTGTCGGCGAGGCAGGCTTTGGGTTCTGATCATCAAACATAAACTTTATTTTAACTTTAATTTTAATTTAAAGGGTCAAAGCCACTATTTATCTCGACTCCATCATTATACCCGTCATTGTCCGAATCTGCATCATTGTGATCAGTCTTGTAAATCTGAATCTCATCTAAATCAGAAAGTCCGTCGCCATCACTGTCTCGGTCAGCCAGCGCGTCAATACAGGATTCGTACTCAATTGAGCTTATCTGAAACTTGAGACAAGTGCCCTCATTGATTACTTTGCTCAGCTTAATTTGCGCAGCACATTGATCTGCACCAAAACCCGAGGCTGGGCAATTGCCTTCTTCTGCTAAATCTTTGGCAACTTGATTAACACAAGAATTATTTACTCCAGATTCGATAATTCCTTCACACAAACTAAATGAACTAGTCGCGACACCGTTTTGCAACAGAACAGCATCAGCGCAGTCTGTCTTTTCCTGATCTTTTAATGCACTGCAAAGCTCGGCATCACCAACATCTAAAGCAATTTGATCTACACAAGATGCCAGCCATTCATCGCCAACCATCTTACAGTACTCAACATTCTTTGCATCAAGAGCTGCCTGCGTCCAATACTTACTAGTGCAATAATCTTTTTTGTCTCCATCGCAATCCTGAACTTTTCGCTCAATTTCTGAAGCAGTATTATCAAAAATAGATTGTTCGGCCTGTCTATCGGTTCTAAAATTGCTAATAAAATTACGGGTAACAATAATCGCCACAATCAATAAAACAATTACTGCAATTAAAAATACCCACCTTAAAATTAAACGACGATCAAGTCTTGACTTTTTCTCAGGTGTCTGCTCCGGCCCTTTAACCTCGTAAAATTGTTGATTTCCAAAATCCGCCATATTAAGGTTCGCAATATTGAAGTGTTACATCAGAAATTGTTACAGTTCCGGTGCCATCAAAGGAGATTCTAAATGGAACTTCAGACTCATTATCTTCATCGCATTCAAATCCTTCTGGCCATGGTAGCGAGATATTAGATCCTTCTTTTAAACTTTTCAGAACCGAATCGCCATCCACAACATATGTGATTTGTGCCCCGATAAGAGTATTTACAATCTCTTCATAAGCCGCAGCTAATTCTGTTGTGCTGTCTCCACTAAAAGCATAATCAATTCCTTCCTCTTCGTTTGGATTTCCAGATGACCAGCAAGCCATCTCCTCAGTAATTGAAAGGCTGTCAGCACCGTCGCTACATTCGGCGGCAATCGTATGTTTTGTTTTGGCAGCTATCCACGAATCTGATGTTTGGTTGATACTGTTCCAAACTAATCTGAAACCTGAAATAAATGGATCAAATACGCCGGTTTCTGAACCGGCTGATGTTGTGCCATCATCAATGCCATCAGTGCCCAAATCTTCTTCTGTAGTGAGCTCACAGTCACTACTACACATATCTCCATATTCGCCGTTATCGTCGCCATCATCACATTCTTCGCCGCGTAAATCATTAATATAGCCGTCACCACAAACTGCATCTGTACAGTCATAATCACAACCGGCAGTCTCTCCTGCACCATCGCACTCTTCGTCACCATTATCTGTAGTGCCGTATGAACTGTCACCATTAGGATTTTGAGTTGTGCCATCTCCACAATAAGTAAACTCGCAACTGGTTGTACACTCGTCGAAATTACTTGAATTTCCGTCATCACATTCTTCGCTATATTCAGCATCAACAGTTCCGTTTACACAGGCAGCGGCAGCAGCGGCAGCTACCTCGTCAGCGTAAAAATCTTCAAAATATTCATATCCGTCATATTTGCTACATTCCTCCTGATCAATTGAAGTAATTGTGGTCGTCCCGCTGTCGAGTAAAACCGTAAACACTTCAACGCCATCTTCTTTTAATTTACAGGCCATAAAGAGCGGGTCCTTCTCGGCTTCCGGAATGGCAGTGCCGCCGTCCCAGGCTGAGGTATCTGCCCAGTCACCGTCGGTCAACAACACCACCACCTTGCGCTTATTTGTGTCAGATTGAGCTTTCATTATAGTACGAGCCGCAAAAAGTCCGCTATAAGTATAGGTTCCCCCACAAGCACTGTAACTATTAATTTCAGACTCTACAGAAGAGTAGCTGCTTGCGCTGGTAAATTCAAGCACATCCACATCATCTTCATAATCTGAGCCTGTTCCGTAGCCGGTCGCTGTTCCACAACCAGCCGAAACAGCTGCCACCAAACCAATCTTAACATCATCAACTTCGTCATAAAGAGTACCTACAGAGTCAGATAAAACATCTTTAAGTACACTTATTTTAGAGCCGGAACTACCTAATGAATCTGACATTGAAGTTGACATGTCGTTTACAAATAATACATAAGGAGTTGGCGGATTAAAGCTAAATTCAACATCAGCCGTTAATCCGGTAGCGGCTCGGCAGGCTGGAATATACATGGTGGCTGAATTTCCATAAGAAAGACGCGAGCTGCCACTAGTTTCTGAATAACTTGAAAGTATTACTTCTGATTTCTGCTTTGCTCCCACCAGATTTGTTTTCATTGTGATGTCAGCAGAATCATAAGTAAATGGACACATTGATTCACAATCACTTGCACAAGCCGGTACTACGCATTTCCCGCTGGAGCAATCACTTCCCGACTGACAATATTCTCCGTTTTCGTCCCCGCCGTTGCAAATTCCAACTTTTGTACAAACATATGAGTAGCCTGTTTCTTTGTCTCCATGAATTCCACCGGCTCGATATTCTTCGTAGGTACAAGTTCCGTAAACTCCGTAAACTGAATAATAGTAATGGTAAGTCAGGTCTTCACCATCACAAAGCTCACTGCCGTTTATTTCACCATCTCCACAGAAATTTCCACTTGATGTTACCTCTTTGCAGGAATCGTTACAGTAAGTACAACTTGATTCATAAGACGATGAACAAATATCGCCGTTTTCATCTCCATCGTCACACTGCTCTTCACCATCATAAATATACCCGTCCCCGCAAACATTAACCGTACATTCATTAGTACAAGAGTCAGTGCTATCACTATTGCCGTCATCACACTCTTCGTCTCCGTCTACCTGCCCATCTCCGCAAGTTTGGCTACCGCCAACACAAGATGACCAGTTACCTAGCGTACATTCTGTTTCAGAACAGCTCTTATAACGATAAAGATCATAACTCTGAGTTGAACAAACACCGCTTGAACAGTCGCTATTTGAGTCACAAGGATCACCAGCTCCGTTGCTTGAACTGCACACCGTAGTTTCTCCATCTTCTGAAATTACAGTGACATCTAAAGTTGTTTCGCAAAAAAGGCTGTCTGTTAATTCTGGCACTTCAATTGTTATATTAATATTAGAACAGGATACTCTTTCCCCGCTGTCGAGATATGGGTAGCATTTAACTTCACAAGCAATACTTTCCCCGGGGCTTGTTGGTGGATCGTCTTCACAATAAACAGTACAACTTGCGTCTTCCCCGTCCGCTGTCTCACAGGAAGTATCACAAATCACACCTTCATCATCAGTTGTGCATGTAGGTGAACATGAAACTGCGGTTCCGGAAACACCAGCACAAGAAAGTCCGGAACCTTCGTATCCGTAATCGCCATAATAGATACCTTCACAAGTTGTATCACACGCTTCACCAGATTCGTCGCATTCAGTTTCGCAACCAATATCAATATATTCACCGGAAGAACATGTTGTTTCGTAAGAAGTAAATTCTATACCTGTTTCGGTAGTGCCACTAACTCGATCTGATTGGCACCTCATGTTTGCGCCGGTGACCGAAGAACTACAAAATGTCTCTAATTCAGCTTCATCTGCGTATTCAGTTGTAGTTGTAGTGCAACTGATATCTGAATCTCCCCCTATACAAATCTGCGAATTACCACAAGCATTACCACCGTCTCCGCACGAACCAAAACTACAATCACTATCTTTTGAACACTCTGTACCATCTGCACAAAGTGCGCCTGCCCAGGTTTCGGTATTACTATCACATTCCTCACTACTGTCTATTACGCTGTCCCCGCAATATGGACCAGGTTCGCTACAGTCCCAAGCGCAAGTACCGGCAGCAGAGGAATTATAAGTATTATTTACGCCAACACAAGCCGTTCCGCCATAACCTGAATTTACTGTTGAGGCCGTGCTTTTACCACAATCACAAACTTCACTTCCGGCGATTGAACCATCGCCGCAGTAAAAAGATGAGTCATAAGTACACAACGATCCACAATAACCATACTTACCGTTATAAGAACCGTCGTCACAAACTTCCCAGGTTTCCACAACACCGTTTCCACAATCAAAAGCGCTACATTCTACCGATTCATCGGTTTCATAAGCTGTACAAGTGCTATTACAATTTTGCGTTAATTTACAATCAACCTTGCCATCACCATCAGAATCATAAGACTCGTAATTAATGTCCCCGATTTCGCAAAATTCAGATCCACCGATAACACCATCGCCACAAGTAGTTGAAGAACCATAGATACTGCCGTCACAGAATGCGGCTCCGCTTGAAAATCCTCCGGCTGACGCTGATGAACTGGCACCAATTAATATATTTTCGTCGTCTGTTTCATCGTCATCAATATCGTAATACCAATCGCTATTTGTATATTCAAGTTCGGCTGTCAAATAATATCCGTCATTTCCATAAGCGCGATAATGATAAATATATGAGCCTTCAGGACATGCGTAAACTCCCTTTGTCTGGTCAACACAGGTTGCAGAATCGTAATTATAGTCAGAGCTCGATGAGCAAGTCTCGTAACCGTTTACCGGGTCTGTGCTTAGAGCAATTAATAAATCAGACGAAAGTGTTTCGTTCCATGAAAGCCAGGCACTAGCGCTGATTGGTGAAACATAAGTCCCCGCCTCAAGCTGCGGTGTTTGCCCGCTGTTTGCGGCTTGATAACTATCAATGTATCCAGCTGCAGTTGTAACATCAGTTAAACGCTCCATGTCACGCTGTAGCTTTGCCACTTCATCTCCACAAATTTCTGTATCGCTACAATCTAAATTAGACTGACAAACATCATCAGTATACGAAGTTCCGTCTGAACATAGACTGGTTGTTTCCATGTTTGTATTGAAGTTGAGCGTCGCGAGCATTTGGCTGAAAATATTAATTGTCTCGGTTGATGCTCCGTCATTGTATGAAAATACAAAAATATTTGGATATATAACTCCACCGTTTTCATTGGTTACCGCCCCGTAAACCGTACGACCATCTTGAATAGCTTGGTAACCATCTAATTGAATTTCAGTTGGACTACCGGCAAATCCTTGGCTTTGATACCAAGCATAAGGACTTAGATAATCTTCGTTTTGTGCAATTCTAATTCCCACTGCGTCTCCAGTATCTTTTCCATCAGACTCAACCGCAAAGAAGTATTCTTTTATAACTCCTTCGGTTCCAATTGAGCCCGACGACACAACATTTAATTGAGGTAGGTCATCAGTTAAATCGCCATCTGTACCAAAATCCCGGCAATAATACATTGAAAAATTCATCCAGCCGGCGCCTTCTTCTATTCCATCAACTGTTCCGGTCGCGTCATCAATAAATGGAAAATCTTCAATACTTGGCCAAATATTTTCACAAAGCAAAACTACAACACTCGTTGCGCCAGAAACTGTGTCTCCTGTTGAACTATTAACAACATCGGATGTTATGGTGGCAGAAGCTGTAATATCTACTTCCCCGTTTTCACCAATCGCACTATAAGTAACAAGAGCAATACTTCCTGTGCCGTCTTCGCTTTCATTTTTTAGAATAATACCGTCATCATCCGCCTTCCAGCTTGCCCAAGCCCAAGAGTAAACATCATCGATTGATTCGATTTCTTCTTTTGAACCAGTGGCAAATGAATAAGGGGTGGCAGTAAACTCATGTTCTTCGTTAGTAGCAGTGTACAAGTTTGGACTTTCCGAATCAGTGTCGTTGACATCAACGGTGTCCAAAGTACAAAGCTCAGTACCGGTTATAAAATCAACATAACTGTCCCCATCCATTTCAACGCCATACTTTGATAAAACCCCATCATGATCACTGTCTCCTGTTGTTCCACCCGTAATGTAGAGTGAGTAATTACCATTTTCTTCGAGCAGTGTATTGTGCTGGAAACTTACTTTATATGTGCCATCTTCTTGTGAAGTTTGTTTGATATTCGTAATAGGCACTAAACATTCAACACTAGTTTGAGCGTTTACCTGCGCTCCAAAAAGTGATGTTATCTCTGACCAAAGACCGGCAAACCAAGTAGGACTAAAAAAATCTGAAGAGTAAGCAACTTCTTCGTAACCACTTGGACAGCCGCCGTAAGTTTCGTATTTAATGTAAACATTTGAAACGGTTTCATCATCATCTTTATAAATAAAAGTATTCAAATCCATCTGGGTGTTAAAAGTGGCGTAAAAAGCGGTATTTCGACACACATCATTTCCGGTTGGATAAAGTGAAGTGACTTCAGGTCTGACCATACAACACTGATTATCAGCCGGACCATAGCCAGTTTTGCAGTCATCATCTTCTTCAGCACTACACTCTAAATAAAGTTTAGCCGTGTCGTATTCGTCTTCGTAGGTCGCTTTAATCGTTGTCTCTGCCAATCTGGTATCTTCATCAACCTGCTCGGCTGCACTGTCTATAATTATTGCCAGCTGAACTGGGTCAATTTTTCCGTCACCTGATGCTGATGCCTCACAAATTGCCAACTCCCCCATTCCAGCCTTTCCATCTCCACAAACTGATGGATTACTGTATGTAAGTGATGACCCGGCAAATAAACAATTATCATCGCAACCGGAAGTGCCATCACAATCTTCTCCACCGCTATTATCAACAGTGGCGCTTGCTGGCTTTTTCTCAGCAATTCCATTTCCGCAAGTTCCAATGCTACCGTAAGAACCTTCTCGCAAACAGCTAGAAGAGCAACCGTCGCCGTCCGTGGCATTGCCGTCGTCGCAAGTTTCATATGGAGTTGAGATATCCCCATCACCACAGCGAGACTCTATGTCAGCTTGAGCAGTTGTTCCTTCGTTCAAACACTGAGCCGAACAACCATCACCTGATTTTCTATTTCCATCATCGCAATCTTCACCGCCGCCAAATTCGTCCTGAGCTACAGAGCTATTACCACAAGTAGCGCCAACATAAGTTGAGCCTTCGCGTAAGCATTTTGATGAACAACCATCGCCGTCAATTGAATTTCCGTCGTCGCAATCCTCTCCTTCTTTATTTGATCCTTGATCTACCACCCCATCTCCACAAGTTCCATAAGATCCGCTCGCTCCTTCACGCAAACAGCTAGATGAACACCCGTCGCCGTTGGTGGCATTGCCGTCGTCGCAATCCTCGCCTGTGCCAATGCTACTGTCTCCGCAAACTGCAACATAAATTGAGCTACCGGTTGCTAAACAAGAAGTCGTACAGCCATCGGGAATACTGGTGATATCTGAATCAGCGTAAGACGATCCAATATATCTTATAAGAGCAACATCGGAATCGTTAAATGGTTTTGCCCAATCCCAGTTATAGCTGTAAGCATTTAATTTCTGTCCGGCAACAGAACAAGAATCCGGCTCACCATAAGGTTGCGCAAAATACTGTTGAGTCTCACCAATTGCACTTAAAGTTATTTTGTCTGGCGTTAAGTCAACTCTATCAACCGAACATATTGTATCGTCATCTTTTGTTGAAAAAATCCAAGAGAAATCATCTCCGTAATTTGTTCTAGTTAAAGCCACCCCGCTACTTGAAGAAACATCTCCTGAAACAATTACTCGGTAGTAAGTATCTTTTTCCAAATCATCGGTTGGAATAATTTGAACTTCGCTACAAATGATTTCGCCAGTTTCTGAATCCGTATCCTCATCAGTACAAGATCCAATCACTGTAATTTCATCCAAAGATACACAAAGCTCATTAGCACATTTAAATAAGCTAAATCCTTCGGACACTGATGAGCTCATTGGTATATTGAAAGATGCGCCCACGCTGGCGTTTATACAGGCCGTGTTACAACTTGGCCAGTAAGCAGAAACATAAGGGTCGGTGTAATCAACAACAAGTGTTCCGGCACCAATCACTCCACTTTCAATCTCTTCGGCATACACTGCCGACTCTCCTTCGTTAAGCGCCGTGGCAACTGCGCAAGAGTCATCGGAAATATCATCGCACTTCCCTGCATTTAAACTTGCGTATGAGCCCGGATCTATGTCCCAATTCCATTCATATGTAGCTCCGTTATAAACCTGACACTGTCCGGAAGGCAAGGCTTGGAACTCGGTTGTACCACCTTCCTCTGTAATTGTGTCTTTATTTGGGCTTAAGATAATCTCTTCAATATCACAATTATTTCCTGCGGTGCCAGTTGTGAATGTCCAAGATACATCACCGTCCATGTTTTCACCACTTTCTGATTCAACCTCTTCTGCTACCAAAACTTGATAAGTTGTACTGTTTTTAAATCCGGCTCCACTATTATAGCTGCTACTTCCCGTTGGCCATTTCCAAGTAAACGATGTTTGCGTGGTACTGGAAGATGTTTCGATGGTGGCGCCTTCAATTTCCGTAGTTGATTTACAATCTGTGTCAGTACATTCTGAAACCGTAATATTGCCGACTGATTCTGCCAGCGTATCTGTGTTCATTAAAGTTGAAAAAGTTCCATAAACAACAGCAGTTGTACAAACATCGTTTGTAAACTTCTTATTTGGAACTCCACTGATAATATTAGCGTCGTAATCACAAGCGATTAAAAGCTCGGGCACTTCCGGAATTTCTCCGGTTGAAAAATACCAAGCATAACCACCGCTAAGCGAGGTATCGGTCGTAGATGAATCTGCAGACGAAACTTCAAAATTGTATTTATTACTTACTTCGCCACCACTAGAAGTTAGCGTCATTGGCCCAGTTGCCACCCCAGACGGTACAGTGACTGTTATTTCACCTGTTGACCAACCATCTTCGCTAACTGTTGCCGCTACTCCGTTATAAAATTCAACTGATCCTTCGCTTGATCCGAATTTTTCCCCGTAAATTGTTATTGTGTCACCCTCTTCACCCGAGTCTGGATCTAGTTTACAAATTCCGGGTGTTGGGTCAGCGCTTGTGACTGTAAACTCGGTTGAGGCTGATTCCGTACCGGGCTGAGTTACAATATAAAGTTTGTGCGTACCAGTTGCCAGGTTATTACCATTTGAGTATTCGTCTGGAACAATAATTGTAATTTGTGTATCTGACCAAAAATCAGTGTCACACTGAGTTGGAAAATCAGCGCTGCCCGCAGCTGTATATCCGGTGTCATCGTTTTTAAAATAAACAGTTCCGGTTCTACTGCCAAAATTTGATCCGAAAATTGTGACATATTGACCTTTTCCACCATCTTCTGGACTAATATAAGAAATCGTTGGCTTGTCTGTTACGGTTTCTAAAACATCAAAACTAAGAGCATTTGACTCAACCCCACCAACTGTTAAAACAATACTGTATGTTTCTTCTTCGGTAACTGTAGGAACTGTAACTTTAATTGATGTTGCTGACCAACTTGTGTAGCTACCTGCCTCGGTTGTATCAAAATTAACTTCAGAATCACTTTGACTGCTTCCAAAATTTACACCGGTAATTGCAACTGAGGCCCCAATTTTTCCTGAATCAGGCGTTGCTTTACAAAGTGATGGTCGTACAGTGTCGTTCACATCAAAATCATCAAACAATTCACCGTTGTCATCATCGGTTGAATCTGTGTATCCTTTTGAAGTTTCGACAGTGATTGGACCGTCAACTGCACCTTCCGGCACCTCAACTACAATTTCCGTGTCTCCCCAATCAGCACAACTTGGGACATCAGCTTCGAGATCGGCGCCATCTGAATCAACAAAATAAACACTTCCGCTTGAGCCAAAACCTTCGCCGGAAATAGTAACATAAGTGCCAACTGCGCCATCTTCCGGTGAAATACCTGAAATTTCCGGATAGCTAACGCAAGTGCCTTCCTCGCAAGTTTCACTTGAACAATCTGAATCTTCTTCACAGCTTGAACCATCACAGGCGCCACAATCTTCACCACCACAATCTTTACCTTCTTCGTCTTCGTCTTTTGTTTCGTTTGAACAATGCCAAGCCTCAGCTAAAATTCGGATAGAATCAGAATCGGTGTTTCCGGCAATGTCTTCTACTATCACTTCAAGCGTGTAGCGAGTACCTTCACTTAAATCATCCGTATACCAAGTTGATTCGATTGTAACATCGGACAAATCATCACCGCTGGCAGCGACAGAATCAAATAACTCTTCTGCGCCGTAAAAATCGGCTGTTGAAATCTCACTATCGTCGGTTGCCGCAGCTTGAACCGTAGTTGAAGAATCAACAGAAATTCTGTCGCCATCATCCGGGTATGAAACTGTCGCTTTTGGATCTTCGGTGTCAACAAGTTCACCTGATGTAAATGATGATATGCAGCTGACCGCCGAGCAATCAAGCGATCGGCTAGCCGTACTTTCGATATCTTCCGTTACTTCTACCTCGTAGGTTGTATTTTCATCAAAACAATATCTGTCTTCGTTTGGCTCAGGGCAAGTCGCAGTTGGTACAAAAGAAACCTTGTTACCACGAACTGTGATTGTTCCCTCTACTTCTTCACCGGTTGTGGAATTTGTAACTATTAAATTGCCATCAACCGTATCTTCATCAACATTTCTGCTGAAAGTAATTGATAGTTTGATGTTACGAATGGATACCTCGCCTTCTGGCGAAAACGCCGAAACTGCAAAAGTGGTTGATGATCCACCGCCGAGTCCGGAGGTGCCGCTGCTACCGGAGCTGCTACTTGACCCGCTGCTTCCGCCGGTCGCGTCCAAAAGAGCAGATAGTACAAAAGTAGTAATTGAATAAGATGCCATTATTATAAAAAGTCCAACACCAGCGTTTATTAAAATCTTTTTTGCTTTTTCAACTTTTTCTCCATCGCCGCCGGCAGTCATCCAAACAAAACCACCGTACAAAACTAAAATAACTGCTATTATTCCAAGCACCGCCAAAAAGGCTCTGATAAATTTAGCAATTGTAACTTTAATATCAGCATTACCGAGTCCGCTAGCTTCCCCTGTTGTATCTAAACTATCTGTAATATCACTCTGAGCGTAAACAGTTGTTGGTGTTGCTACAACCAAAAATCCCCCCATCAGCGTAAACAGAATTGAAAATGCAGTTATCAATTGTCCAAATTTTTTAAACATAACTAAAACAAACTACATTCTTTATCAGACGGCGAGCCATTGCAACAATATGGTTCAGTCGAGGTTGTTCCGCATCTTCCATCGGTTGCATCCGGCCCTTCACCTGGCACAAAACAATTTTGATATTCATTCTTAACTCCGTCTGTTACGGTTACTCCGTACAGGTAGGTTGTGCCGTCTTCTTCGCTTGATGATTCCAGGAACACGCCGTGCCGAATATAGGCCTGAGTGTATGTGACAAATTCATCGGTATTGGCAATCTTGTACCAAAGCTCGTGCACCGGATTTGATTCAAGTGAAATATTTTCGCTCGTTAAAGTTGAGCTGAGCATTACAGAATCAAAAGTAATATAAACTGTTGTGTCTAAATCAATATCCCCTTCTTTAATATTTGGACTGATGGTTGAAATTTCCGCCGGATCTAAATTAACATCATTAGTAGTCTTAAATGACCATTCATAATCATCACCAGCTGTTCCGTCGCCATTGCTGTCGAGTGCATTGCCGGCAGTGTCAACAATTCCGTCGTATGGGAAAACATCCACTTGTGGTGATTCGTCGCCCGGTGTGGCCGCCTTGATAGTTGCGCCAACTGTCTCTCCGCCCGGCAAACAATAAATTGTGTCCCCGCAAGAATTTGTGCCACAAGCGTCAGTGCTGGTAAATGTAATTGTTTTGTAATTATTGCTGATTACATATTCTCCAGCTATTGGCACATCATCTTCTCCATAGGTTTGAATGTTGTCAAAACCACTGTCTGATGCGCGCGTTCCGGTAGCACTAGTTGGGTCAACCGCTTCGCTAAAAGTAATTTGAACTGCAATATTGCGATCATACTCGCCGTTTGCCACCGGGGTTACTTTCTTTACAGTTGGCGGCGTTAGATCAATTTCTGTACTAACTTCAAACGACCATTCATATCCACCGGTATTTAAAACAGTACTGCCGTCTGAATCTTCGATGTTGTCATCAAGATATACCGTGTATGAAACATTTTCACTGTCAGAACCCAAAGTTGGCGGGTCAAAAACAAATGTTTTTAAATCGTCGGTAAAGGCAACTGTTACCTGTTCTGATGTTAAAGCTCCGCTTTCGCCATCTTCTGTTGCGTAAATAACAATGTTGCTGATATTAAGTCCGGTGGCGACTGTGTCGTCCGTGGTATCTTCTGGCGTTCCATTTGTGCTATAACCATCAATAAACGATTCAATATTCATGGCATCTTTAAATGTAACGAAGATTTTTGTGTT
>Ga0100388_10000210_pt1 | contig 59887 bp, 47 predicted proteins | sample CryGeymeta201512_FD_81536 | JGI IMG/M metagenome (GOLD analysis project Ga0100388, IMG submission 81536) | Groundwater microbial communities from Crystal Geyser aquifers in Utah, USA - Crystal Geyser metaG 2015-12 | ecosystem: Environmental > Aquatic > Deep subsurface > Groundwater | place... | reverse complement strand
CGCTGTTTGATGAAAAGAGTTGCCTGTATCATTTACGGATTATTAAGAAGCAGGGAAAATTATCGCGGATAAGATAATCTGGGGAACCCTATAGGAAATTGGTTCTTGACATAGAACGTCTCGGACTAATGAGAGAATTTATAGAAGTGGCCGCTGATGCGGCCAAAATCGCGCGCGCGAAACATAATGGCGAAGAATTATTATTCTTCGCCAAAAAAGTCGGCTCGGACTACTCTTTAAATAATCGGCGGCTTTTTTGCGTATATAAACGGGGCTTTGCAGCGCTCGCCGCGGGGGCGCCCTACGTTCCTTAGGGTAAAGGCGCGGCGAGCGCCATTCCTGACTCGCCGGAAAATCCATTTCTGTGGGCAAGGAGGGACTCGAACCCTCACGGTATTTTCATACCACAAGTTTTTGAGACTTGACTGTCTACCAGTTCCAGCACTTGCCCATTTTGTGGTCTACCAATTCCACCATCGCGGCCAGATTTTATATATCTAGCACCTTCCGATTGACTCTACACATTATATTTTGTATAAGTATGATAAGTCAAATAAATAATATTATCGGTGATAATCACACAAAATCTAAAAAAAATTATATGAAATTACTTATCAAAACTGGTGATATAAACAAATTAGACGTAGATGCTCTGATAGTATTTGCTTGGGAAAACGATTTATCCGTCTTCTCAAAATTTAATACTGCAATGGCGACATATCTGAAAGAAGCAGGTACGCATGAGGAGTTTGAAGGCAAAGAAGGTCAATTTCTCACCACTTCCTCAAAAGGTATGATTTCAGCATATAAACTTATTATTACAGGTTTAGGCAAGAAAGATAACTTCGATATATATGAAATATATAAAAATATCGCACTTTCCTTAAGAAAAGCAAAAGAATTTAAACCTGTAAAAGTTGCTCTTATTCCGTCGGAATACTGGCTTGAAAAATATCCGGTAAGAAAAATCTATAAAATAATGGTTGAAGCCTCTTATCTTGCTAATTACCGGTTTTCAAAATACAAAAGCGAAGCATCACTTATGAAATTACGAACAGTTGAAGAGCTTATCATGTATACCCATCCGGGTAGGATAACAGGAGCAGAATTGGGCATGAAAGAAGGTTTGGTTGTATCTGAGGCAGTCTGTTTTTCACGGGATTTGATAAATGAACCGGCCTGTGTAACTACTCCGGAATATCTATCAAAAGTCGCCTTATCAGAGTCAAAAAACAGTAAGAACAATACTAAAGTGAACATAATCGAATTCGATGAAATTAAAAAATTGGGTATGGGCGCTTTTCTTGGAGTAGCCAGAGGGAGCGAAGAACCGCCTAAATTTATCAGACTGCAATATAAACCGAAAAATTCCAAGAAGAAAATAGTCCTTATTGGTAAAGGGATCACTTTCGATACGGGAGGTTTGTCCTTGAAACCTGTGGAATATATGGAAACGATGAAATTAGATATGGCCGGAGCAGCCTGCGTGTTGGCAATTTTTAATGCTTTAAACCAATTGTCAGTATCAGTGGAGGTTGTCGGTCTTATTGCTGCTTGTGAAAATATGCCTTCAGGCAGAGCTTTAAAACCGGGTGATATTCTGACAGCCATGAATGGGAAAACAATTGAAGTGTTAAATACTGATGCTGAAGGGAGATTGACGATAGCTGATGCAATTAGTTTTGCTGTACAAAAAGAGAAACCCGATGAAATAATTGATATTGCCACCTTAACAGGGGCTTGTAGAGTAGCATTAGGTGAAGAAATTGCTGGAATTTGGGGGAATGATACGAAGATGGTTGACTTATTAGTAGAATCCGGTAAAAATTCAGGTGAAAAAGTTTGGAAGATGCCTTTGGAAAAGGAATATAAAGAATTGATTAAAAGTTCAATCGCTGATGTCAGGAATATACAGATAGGACGTTTCGGGGGAGCAATTTCAGCAGCATTATTCTTAGCAGAATTTGTCAGTGACATTTCTTGGGCTCATTTAGACATCGCGGGACCGGCATATGCAGAAAAAGATACTTCTCTTTCCGAGAAAGGAGGAGTAGGTTTTGGTGTAAGATTGCTTCTTCAGTACTTAACTACAAAGTAATTACCTTATATACTTTTCATGAACAAATCATTCGTTGAAGTTTTAAAAAACACTAACTTCAGAAATCTTTGGTTAGGTCAGATAACTTCACAAATTGCTTTAAATATGCTGATGTTTGTTCTTGCTACAAGCGTATATGAGAAAACTCAATCAAATTCCGCAGTTTCTTTTATGCTTTTATCTTTTAATATACCGGCAGTAATATTTGGTTTTTTAGCAGGCGGTATTGTCGACCATTTTGACAAAAAAGATGTGCTGATGTTTTGTAACGTCAGTAGATTCGCTATATTGATTTTCTTTTTTATATTCTCAAAATCTTTAGTTGCATTATTTGCTTTATCCATATTAATTTCAATAATCACTCAATTATTTATACCTGCAGAAGCACCCTCAATACCAAACTTAGTTGATTCTTTTAATCTTCTAGCTGCTAATTCACTTTTTACGATAAGTTTCTATTTGTCTACTGTTTTGGGGTTTATTCTGGCGGGACCAGCGGTCGCGTTATTTGGTTATTCCTATATATATTTATTCATGGCTCTTATGATGTTTATTGCTTCGATATATGTTAGAAGGTTGCCTCAAATCAAACCAAGAAAGGGAAATGATAATTTTATAATTAATTTTTCCTTTATCGGTAAGACCATTGATGAAGGAATCAAATTCATTCAGGATAATGAGAGGATCAAACAAAGTCTTATCCTTATGACGTTTGCTCAATCATTACTTGCCACTTTGGTAGTACTTGCTCCCGGTTTTGCCGATAAAATATTAGCTATCAACCTGACTTCAGCTTCTTATCTCGTGATGGGTCCTGCTGCTCTTGGTTTAGTGGTTGGTTCATTTTTAGTAGGCAGCTATGGTGGTAGATTTCTGAAGGGTACAATTATATTGATAGGAATATTAATTACGGGAATTATTCTGATGCTATTATCTTTAATCTCAAGAGGATCGGCTCCGAGTATAATTTTATACAATAATTTATTTTTAGCCATGATCCTTCTATTCGGTTTAGGGATTTTTAATTCATTTATCAGCGTACCTGCAAACACGATTTTGCAGGGTGATACAGACAGGGAAATGCGGGGGAGAGTTTACGGGGTTTTGACTTCCTTAACAGGAGGTGTCTCTTTTTTACCGGTGATTTTTTCCGGAATAATCGCAGATGTTTTTGGAGTAAGTATTTCTTTAGCCTTTCTGGGAATGATCGTAATTATTATTGGAGTATATCATTACTTCAGAAGAAGAATTCCTGGTAACATTAACTAACGATTGTATTCACCTTTCTTATGGTATTTTATAACTTTTTCGGAAGAAAAATGTTGTTTAATCAATTTAAACGGTTTACACTGGAACACACTTGAGTTTTTTCAGTATAATAAACTAAATAAAAGAATGAAAATGATACTATTTACCATTGGCACTTTTAACGTTTACACTTTTAGTATCCTCTTGGCACTGTCTTTTGTGGTTTCGACTTTTATAGTTTGGAAGTTCGCCAAAGAGGAATTTAAGGAAGAAGAGTATTTGGATGCATACTTATATACAAGTATTGTTTCTCTAATTGCAGCTAGGATCATTTATATATTGCTGCATTTTGATGATTTTGGTATCAATTTGCTTAGATATATCTTAGTTAGAGAAACTCCGGGATTATCTTTGCTTGGGGGATTATGTTTTGGGGTCATTTTTCTTTGGTGGTATACCAAGTTAAAAAAAACCGGATATTTTCATATTCTGGATATTTTCAGCATTGCTGGTGGGTTCGCACTATTTCTGGTAAAAGTTGGAGAACAGCTAGGTGGTGCGGCTTTTGGGAAAGAGACGAATTTTTTTCTAGCGATTCAAATCGCAGGTTTGCCAGGCAGACGTCATCCGACAGAGTTATATGAATCTTTGATTTTCCTGACTACAACAATTATCCTGATGATCATTTATCACAAACAGAAAAGAAATAAATGGCCGGAAGGAACAACATTTTATATATTTGTATTTATTTTCTCTGTTGAAGTTTTGCTTCTTGAATTTTTAAGGAATTACAACGTATACTTATATGGTCTCAGTCTCAAACAAATAGGATCAATAATATTACTTATATTAATCATTAAACCTATATACAAACGGTTTCGAACAATTTTCAATCAAAAAAAAGAGTAAATAATTATGAAACTACCTAAAACTATTAGCGAGGAAATAAAAGCGCATTTAATAGACGAAGAAGCAAAGATCAAAAAAACCTTAGTATCATTGAAGTTGCAGGATCCTTTTTCAGATCCGGATAGGTTAAATGATAACGCAGCTTCGGATACTGAAGCGAGTGAAGAGAGTTCACACGAAAGAATGGAAGCTTTGGAGAAAGAATTGAATATTCACCAGGAGGAAATTCATCAGGCTTTGATGCGTTTAGAAAAAGGGATATACGGAAAGTGTGTGGCATGTGCGAGTATGATCGATACAGACAGGTTAGCTATCAAACCCACAGCATTGTATTGCGTGGATTGTGAAAAAAAGAAAGAAAAATAATATTCTGTCTCATAGATTTTCATCTTCTCATTTTCAATTAATATGAATATCCCTGTTGTTTTTCAAGATGATTGCCTGCTGGTGATCAACAAACCTTCAGGAATAGTCGTTAACAGGTCTGAAAGTACTAAAGGCCAGACATTACAGGATTGGATAGAAAATACCTATAAAACTAATTTTAACCTTTATTCGGTAGACCAAAACAGTGGGACGGATGATTTCAAAGACAGATCAGGAGTTGTTCACAGGTTAGACAAAGATACCTCCGGACTCCTCATTATTGCGCTTAATTATGTTTCTTTTACGAACTTACAAAGACAGTTTTATGACAGAATAGTAGAAAAAAAATATCTGACTTTGGTTCATGGGAAAATGCAATCTGTTATGGGAACAATTAAAGCTCCGGTAGGCCGTCTACCTTGGGATAGACAAAAATTTGGCGTAATATCGTCAGGAAGAGAAGCGGAAACATCATTTAAAGCTATGTCTTATTATTCCAACAATAACGCGGTTTTTTCTTTACTCGATATTACTCCACATACAGGAAGAACTCATCAAATTCGGATACATCTCAAATATTATGGATATCCCGTGGTTTCTGACAGGTTATATTGTGGAAGGGTTAGGTATAAAGACGATCTTAAGTTTTGTTCGAGGTTGTTTCTTCATGCGTATTATTTAAAGTTCCGTCATCCGGCAAAAAACAGCTGGATAGAGTTAAGAACTGATTTACCTGAAGAGCTTAAAAACGTACTGGATTCTATAAATAAAGTTGATTTATACTAAAAATATATTATGGAAAGCCTTACATTAGCACGTGATCTGCTTGTAATTCTATTTACTGCGTTTGTCGGTGGGGTAATTGTCAAGAAAATGCGTCTCCCGCTTGTAGTAGGATATCTACTTGGTGGAATAATCGTAGCAAGTTCTCTTATTAACTTCATAAATTTTGGAGATACTCTAAAAAATATTGCCGAAATAGGAGTTGCCCTGCTTTTATTTACCTTGGGTCTTGATTTTAATTTACATAAAATTAAGGATCTGGGTAATGTTATTATTTTCGGATCACTTATTCAAATACTGCTTACCATATTTTTAGGCGTGTTTATTTTCCCCTTATTTGGAATGGACTTTTATTCCTCATTCTTTCTTGCTGCGGTTTTTTCGTTATCTTCAACCGCTGTAGTAGTGAAAGGATTGTCTGAGAAAGGTGAGTTGGATACTCTTCATGGTGAAATTGCCGCCGGATGGCTTTTTATGCAGGATCTGTATACATTGCCCATGATGATTATTCTGCCAGGCGTGGGTCAAATGGTAAGCCATGGGGATGCATTAGCTGGTGCTCTGGTTTATTTCTTAAAAAGCATAGTACTGGCTTTCGCCTCATTTTTTCTTGTTATTTTTATAGGAAAGAAAATTGTTCCTTATATTTTTGAGAAAATTGCCGAACTTAGAAGTAGGGAATTGTTACTCATCGCCTCAATTTCCTTTTGCCTTCTATTTTCGTTCGTTTTTAATGCGCTAGGATTTTCTTTTGCTATTGGAGCTTTTATCGCCGGTGTCTTAATTGCTTCTTCATCGGTTAGTCATGGGATATTTGCCGAAGTAAGACCGCTTAGGGATATCTTTTCAGTAGTTTTTTTTGTATCACTGGGTTTATTAATGAATCCTGCTTTTTTAATGTCATCATTCTTAAATATTTTATTACTGGTTTTAGTCGTTATCATATTAAAATTTTTAATTGCAGGACTTTTGACACTGCTTCTTGGCTATCACACAAAAACCGCTACCTTAGTAGGCATATCACTGGTTTCAGTTGGCGAATTTGCATTTATTTTGGCTTTAACTGGCGTATCAAGCCATCTTATTTCCAACGATACGTACATGACCATACTTTCTGTTTCGTTTATCTCATTAATTATTTCCGCTCCATTACTATCTAAAAGCAGTAATATTTATTATAACTTTAAAAAAATCATATCAAATAATGTTCCGGCTTTGTCAGAAATCATAACAAAATTTGATAGAGGTTTTAAATTAAACTCTAATGATTTATCCAATCACGTAGTAGTCTTAGGATACGGCAGAGTAGGTAGGTATATATGTAGAGCTTTAAGCATGGCTAATATCCCGTATGTGGTAGTTGACTATAATTTACACATAATCAAAGGTTTGAAACAGCTGGGAGTGAATGTAATATATGGTGACCCATCAGAAATAGATGTATTAAGCTTTGCTAAAGTATCTGAGGCAAAAATTATTATTATGGCTTATTCCGACAGACATATGCAGAAATCAGTTGTGGCTAATATCTTTACTTTAAATCCCAAGGCGAAAATATTAAGCAGAATCCATTTTGAAGAAGACCAGAAGATTTTAAGGGGCTTAGGAGTATCCGTTTTGATACAACCTGAATTCGAAGCCGCCTTGTCTATTACCAATAAGTTATTTAAATTGTATAACGTTCCAGCTGAGGATGTCGAGGGTAAGATTACAAGACTAAAAATCGAACACGGATTAGGATAATGACAATTGACAAAACTGATAATTATTTTTATCATGTTTATATATGGGTACATTCGGAGGATTCTATAAAGGCGATAAAAAAAAGATTAAGAAGTCAATATTAGAAAAAAAAGCACAAATACTGTCCAGACAAAATTCTTCTTTCGTCCCTAAAGTAGAGATAATAAAAAAAGGTAAGAATGACTCCTAAGAGATTGACTCGCAAAGACTCTCCAAAGTCAAAATCTAGCCGCCGTTATATTTTTTTTGGGATAATAATCTTATTCTTCATAATTACTGTAACCGTAATACTTTTTAATAAAAAATGGGATGGTATAAGCAGATTTACAATTATTATCCATAATCACACAGAAGATCCCTTAAAAGGATCTCTGGCGGTTTTTTCGATTGAACCTAAAGAGCGTAAAGCTGTCTATATGGTTTTTCCATACAACACGCTTTTTAATGTGCCATACGGTTATAAATCATATATGGTATCCTCAATATATAAACTGGGTAAACTTGATAGTCAAAGAAGCGCCGGTAAATTACTAGCAAAAAGTACCGAAATCTCCTTGGGTTTAGCCATAGACGGATATCTGGTAATGGAAAATAGCGATTTTCAGTATGTTTATGATAACGAAGCAGATTTTAAAAAAACCAAAATTAATAATTTTTCTTTCATCGGAGGATTTAAAAATATAAGACGATTTTTATTTGGGTTTAAGAGTGTGGATACGGATATGACTCTTATGGATAGATTTACCCTGTGGAATGCAATAAGGAAACTTCGGGCAGATCAAATATCTTATATTGATCTGATCAGTAATAACATATTACAGGATGATCAGTTATCAGATGGTACTAGTATTAAAAAAATAAACTTAGACAGGTTCGACATCTCTTTGTCTGATGATTTTCAAGATACAAATATCCGGGCAGAAAATATTACTTTGGAAATTATTAATGCTACTAAGCAGGAAAGGCTGGCGGCGCAATTTGCAATGATTCTGAATAGATTAGGAGCTAACGTGATTTCAACAAATACCTCTGAAGAACCTTTTGGAGACTCCTGTACTCTTTATGGTACAGAAAATGAAATAGAAAAGAGCTGGATTGTAAAAAAACTTAATAAGCTATATGATTGCATGCAAATTAAGAAAAAGGATAAGAATCAGCAATCAGAAATAAGAATTGTTTTAGGAGAGAGATTTGTTAAATGAACATACTGGTAATTTCCATAATCATCTTGATCATTTCATTCATTCTTGCTTTAAGATCCGTAAATAATGAGTTATCTACCCCCCCTGAACTCAAGAATTTAAAAATCAAAAAGAATAAAAAGATAACGGGAGTAATAATTTTTCTGAAGGAAAAAATTGTACATTATTCTTCAGAGTCTTCCTGATTTACTTCACCTTCACTATTGTCATTTTCCTTATCTGATCTTTTTATTTCTCGAGGAATAGACGATGCATACGATACTGTTATGGGTAAAAATGTTGGTTGGCAAAGATATTTTTTTCCGCGTTTTATTTCTCTTATAAATACTGAGATGGTATTTTTTTGAATATTCTTAATGCATATATGATATTCGTTTCCGGCTTTTAAAAAACGTATGATACGGAAGGATATATCATCCGGAAGAGCCCCGAGGAAGATATTATTTTGATCTCTAACTTCGATTGTGTATTTTTTAGGATTTATTTTTACTATATCGCCTATATGAAGTTTTGATATTACAGCCACCGGTGCGACATTTATCAAAGTGATAGTCTTTGTTTTTCCAGGTTCTTCGATAAATTGGCTGGGAGATAGATGTAAGGTTTCCCGTTGGAACTTGTAGGGTTTTGAGTTTGACGTTTTTGGAAGACAGTTTAACTTGTCTAAATTTTTCCGGGCAATTACGTTATAATGGTCGAGGATGAGGATTTTTTTATATAATTCCTTTGCTTTATCGGATTCTCCAATCTGAATATAGGCATATGCTAATCGGCTCAACGCTTCAATACAATTTTTATTTTCTGTAAGGATGTTTTTATTTGCAAGAATTGCTTTTTCCCAGTCTTGCGATAATGCAGCATTAATAGCAGTTTGATGTGTGTTATCCATTATTTAGATTAAGTTGGGAGTAGTTTACCTAAGAAACTTGAGAAAAGTCAAGAGGGAAGATATAATTGTTGAACTTACTAAGGCGATGAAGATAACCGGAGTATGAAAGTGATTTTTTAAGGATATAAAATGTCAGGTCATTCTAAATGGTCAAAGGTAAAACATCAAAAAGAATCAACTGATGCTGTAAAAGGAAAGATCTTTACTAAACTGTCAAACAGTATTATCGTTGCGGTTAAACAGGGGGGTGGCAACAGTGATCCCAATTTAAATTTTAAATTGAGATTAGCAATTGACAACGCTAGAAGTCATAATATGCCCAAGGATAATATCGAGAGGGCTATAGAACGAGGAAAGGGTAGCAGCGCTGAAGATTCACTAAGTGAGGTAATGTATGAAGCTTATGCTTCCAATGGAATAGGACTGATTATTTTAGCCGCCACGAATAAAAAGCAGAGGACGGTTGCAAATATTAAAAATATTTTAGAGAAAGAGGGTGGAGTATTGGCGGCAAGCGGATCTGTGTCGCATTTATTTGATTATTTTGGCAACATCAAGATTTTAAAAGGAGATAAATCTTTCGATGAAATATTGGAAATCGCCTTAAATTCTGGGGCAGAGGATATAAAAGATCATGAAAACGTAATAGATATATTCACGAAGCCGAATTTTCTGCATAAAGTTAGGGAAACAGCCATAAATAACGGTTTACAGGTATTATCTTCAGAGCTACTTTATTATCCAAAAATTTCAGTTCCGCTTATTGACAAGGAAACTGCTTTGAAAATTACTAAACTCGTAAGCAGAATAGAAGATAATGAGGATGTTTTCAAAGTATACTCTAATTTTATGATTCCTGATAATTTGTTAGTAGAATATACTGAAAAAACTCAAGCTTGAAATAAGTTTTTCCAGCATAGCCCCATCTAAACCTCCGAATCGGAGATCTAATCAGTCCCGATTAAATCGGGATTGCAAACCTGAGTAAGATGGGTATAAATGTCTTATTAATTCTTATTAATTTGGTTATAATTGAACTTATTTTTTCTTCATCGTATGGGTAAGTTTATTAGAATATGGTCAAAAAATCGGAGAAAAATACTCACTTTAGATAAAAAAGAACGTTTTGCGATACAGACAACGCTTCTTACCGCGGGTCTTCTAGTCACCCAGTTTATCTGGGAAGATTATCGTTTTGCCATGGTAGTTATATTAGCCGTTTTGTCCTATGCGTTGACAGCGTGGTCGCTAAAAGAAGATATTAAAGGTATAGAATGGTTGCTCCTTTTTATTCTACCCGTAATGTACGTGGCTTCTTTGTCCTTGTTCTATTTCTTACTCCCCAACAGACTATTCACTAAATTTATTATGACGGTATTATTCAGTATCGGTATATACGCAATATTACGAATTGAGAATATCTATAATGTTGCGGCGGTGCGATCAATACAACTTCTAAGGGTTGCCCAAAGCGTGGGTCTGTTATTGACCTTGGTAATTATTTATCTTTCATCAAATATTTTATATTCCTTAAGGCTTCCATATTGGTTGAATATGTTCATGATTTTACCGCTGGTTTTTATCTTAGCCCTGCAATCTTTATGGTCAATTAATTTAGAATCAAAATTCAGTCAAGCTATTATAATTTATTCAGGGATTGTAACTTTAATTATGGGTGAACTAGCTGTCGTGTTGTCTTTTTGGCCGGTGCAAAATTCTCTGTATTCCTTAGTAATGGCCGCTTGTTACTATGCATTTGTCGGATTGATACAACAGTATTTACAGGATAAATTATTTAAAAATGTAATTAGTGAATTTATTTTGGGATTTATTTTTGCAGTCTTTCTAATATTATTAACCTCAAAATGGGGTGGGTAAGTAGGGTAGTCCTGATATCTTTCCAAAATTCTATACAATCCGTATTCATACAACTTAATTGAAGCTGGGACATAATTGTCCCAGCTTCATCCTGAAGCCGGCAGGCAGAAGGATCTCGCGGTTTGATATCCTTCGACTCACTTCGTTCGCTCAGGATGTGGGTGGGATTATGTGACCCACCCTCACTTAATTATCAATATAAAAAATTAATTCAAAGATAATACAAGAAAAAGATATATGATATGAGTAGAGGAGAGGGGAGGAGGTAAATGATGGAATTGGGTAAGAAGACCTATAGTATATACCCTATAGTTTTGTGGATAAGTTTTCACGAATAATGAGCCTTCCTTTTCACGGATTTACATATTTATGTATGTAGGGATTGATATAGTTGTATATATAGACAGATTAATTCCTCTATTTATCGTATTAGCAGATTGAACAACTTAATTACGCATGTCATTTAACAAATAGATTGCACTGACGATCTAAACTCAATTATATCTGTACCAAACTAAAACTTAAGAAAAAAAGCCTTGAAAACATTTATTTAGAGCCTAACAATAACCTAAACTAAGTATAAAGTTATTAACCTGATAGCAATCATGTGATATTCATCTGACAGGGGAAAAACAACATCTCATGTAAAACCATTTAAAATTTACAACTGGGAGTTTAAGGAGGTGATGGAAAGTAATTAGCCAGAGACTTACGTATAAAGCGCTCTATTATACTCCAAAGGAAAAGTAGGGAACAATTTGCTGGCGAAAAATCAGCCTTGAAAACGTTATTTTAGATTATCCTAAAGCGCTAAATCACATCCGAATAATAACCGAAGTAAGCTTAAGTTAAATAATGTTATAAAGCGACTTACGTCAATAATGATAATGCGATCTTTTAATAGATTAGATATGGTATAGTAGCTTCGAATATTGAAGTTTAAATTGATATAAAGCCCTATTGTATCTAATAACATTTTTTCAAAAGATATATCATCTAGCTTCAAAAATATATATTTGGAGCATTATATCGCTCTAAATAAAACATCTTTTATCCGCCTTCGCAGAAAACCACGAGTGTAAACTCGTGGATGAATGCGATATTGCGGATACCCTGAGCGAATCCTGAGCTTGTCGAAGGAGAGTCGAAGGGTAATGCTTCGGACCACGGGCGTAAGCCCGTGGAGCTTCATTATTTTATGGGGAAATTAAATGATCGTTGAAAAAGAGGATAAGAGATTTAGCTTCAGATATGATTATTTATACCGATACAACGCTCTATATCTGAATATCAATAGAAAAATATGCAATATTAGCTTCGAGATTATTAATTTGGCACGATCCAATAGGCTAAAATGACATGTATCCAAAGTTATATAAAAGTAAAAGGAGTGATGTCTTTCTTTTCCTCTTTTGTTATCGTAAAACAGATCATTTTGTACTTTTATAGTTGTTTATTTCCAGTATCTATGCAGTAACCTGATGTTAAGTTGTTGATTCCCCGTTACTAAGGACTGATGATAGATTTCATGTCAAATCCAATTTATAAAGGATTGATTCATAATTGGGGATATCAGAATGCCAATGGCATATAGTCGCACAATAATCCTTTTACGACATATACCAGACTGATATTAAATAATATATATTTTTTTGAATTATTTCATCATGTTTGGTTTTTTGTTATTTATTACTAAATTTATCAAATATTTTTCTTTCTCTACCCGTTTCGCTATTCTTTAAACAAATCAAAAAAATCTGTTCATCAGTCAAATTTCCGACAAAAAATTGAGAATTAAATTAAATAAATTCCATTACTTGATATTTGTATAGTCTTTCTCTTTTTAGACCTCTTCTGGGTCATTACAATGAGTCTCATATACACTTATTATATAAATTCTCATTAACTTTCTTTCACAAATTAACTATATACTGAAAAAACTCAGGTTTGAAATAAGTTTTTCCAGCATAGCCCCATCTAAACCTCCGAATCGGAGGTCTAATCAGTCCCGATTAAATCGGGATTGCAAACCTGAGTAAGATGGGTATACACATCTGTATGTAAAACCAACCCAATACTTACGACAGAATATAAGTTGAGTACTTGTCAATATTTATTGAGTTGGAGATGTGAAAAATCCTGGAAGTAGAACTTTACTTGTTGACTTTTTATAAACATATGTCGCAAAATGTATACGTGACAATAAGAGATCAGATATCGAAGTTTTTAGAATACCTGGAAATCGAAAGGAATAGTTCCAAACTAACTATAAGAAATTATAGGCATTATTTAAATAGATTCCTGAATTTTTCTCTTTCTCTGAGGCCACCCGTTTCTGATCCGTCTGAAATTACTTCAGAGGTTATCCGGTCTTATCGTCTTCACTTATCAAGATTGGCAGATCATAACAATCTTACCTTAAAACGCATTACTCAAAATTATCATTTAATCGCTCTTAGGGCGATATTAAAATATATGGTTAAAAATGATATTAAAACATTGCATCCCGAAAAGATCGATCTGCCAAAGGCGGAAAGCAGGTCTCTGAAATTCTTAAACAGAGCTCAAATGGATAGACTTCTTAATATGCCTGATATATCAGGCAATCAAGGACTCAGGGATAAAGCCATTCTTGAGCTTCTGTTTAGTACGGGTTTAAGGGTAAGTGAGCTGGTAAGGTTAAACTGTGACTCTGTGAATCTCGATAACGGTGAGTTTGGGGTGATAGGAAAAGGTGGCCGTACAAGAGTCGTATTTCTTTCAAATTCATCAGCAGAGTGGATAAAAAGATATCTTAAGACAAGGAGAGATAAATGCAAAGCTTTATTCATAAGGTATGCCGGACGTAAGCTTAATCCGCCTGTAAATGAGGAAGGTCTAAGACTGTCCGTAAGATCTATACAAAGAATTGTCGAAAAATATATAAGCAAATCCAGAATTCCTATAAAAATCACTCCTCACGGACTTAGGCATACCTTTGCTACGGATTTACTGGCAAATGGTGCTGATCTAAGGGCAATACAGGAAATGTTGGGACACAAAAATATCTCTACTACCCAGATATATACTCACGTAACAAATCCTCAACTGAAAGAAATACACAAGAAATTTCACCGAAAAATTAGCGCGGATTGACAGAATATTATGAGGACTATTGTGGTTTCCGATCTCCATTTGACATCAAGGTTTAATTATAAGAAGTACCTGTATTTAGAGAAATTGTTCAGTAGTGCTGACAGGATTATCTTAAACGGTGACATATGGGATGGTCATTTGGTTAACTTTGATCAATTTGTAAGAAGTGATTGGAAAAAACTTTTCCCCCTTTTAAAGGCGAAAGAGACTATTTACTTATACGGTAATCATGATAAGAAACAATTGAGTGATGAAAATGTAACTCTATTTTCAAATATTCAAGCCGAAAAATACACAATTTCGGAATATAAGATTAACATACATATACAGCATGGTAATAAGATCGCTCCAGCTCTTAACGAAAGACATAAATGGATGCCAGCAAACAGAATTATTTTTAAGGTTGTTCAGATTTTATTTTTAAAAATTCCTTTGAAGATTTTAGGGAAAAAATTCTTTAAAATCAATAAGAAAAGAAATAATTTAATGATTTCATGGCGAGAAAAAAAATTGCCGAAAAATGACTTTCTAATCTGCAGCCATAGTCATCTGGCTGAACTAAATTTAGCTAAAAGATATGCCAATTCCGGCTTCATAGGACATGGATATTCGCAATATATTAAAATTACCGGTAAAAAAATGATATTGGTAGATGAGAGATATTAAGCTTTTCTGGCGGCATCAACTAAATTCTTAAATAGGTAAGCGACGTTTACCGGACCGACGCCTCCGGGAACAGGTGTATAAAAAGATACGTTTTTTGATATGATGTTTTGGTCATAGTCCGGAAGTAGTTTATTGTTTTCTTCATGCAAGCCGATACCGATAATCATCGTTTCTTTGTTTACCATATTATGTCGTACAATATTTGGTTTGCCTACACAACTTATAATTATGCTGGATTTTTTGGATAACTTATAAATATTTTTTGACTGAGTATGGCCGATTCTAACCTCAATTTTTAATTTCTTAAAATATTTGATGATCGGATAGCCTCCGGTCTCTCCCCTACCGATTATCAGAATATTCTGTTTTTTCAGCCAAGAAATAAATTCACCTGTATTACGTTTATTGTGGTACGCCCATTTGATAATATCTAAAACTGCTAAGGCAATAGGAGATGTATATAAAGATTGAGGGTGAAAACCATCTACATCTTTAGTATGGATAACCAGTTTATTCAACTGTTGATTGCTGATAACTATGGGTACTGGTCTTTGTATGATAATTCCGTGGACTGACTGCTCGTAATTTAATAGATTTATTAGGTGTATTAATTCCGAGGAAGTGATCGAAGGAAGAAGTTTAAAGACAGATACTTTCGCACCGATTTTTTTTCCTATTTTTTGTTTAATTCCGACATATATCGAGGAACTTAAGTCATTTCCGACAAGAACTATGGCCAGATGCGGATGGATATGTTTTTCTAAGAGTGTGTTTACGCTTCTTTCTAAACGAGGAAGAATGGTATTTGCAATCGCTGTGCCGTCGATTTTCATTGATTAATTAAAATGATCAATTTAAACAAGTAGCTGCGGCTAAAGAATCTGATTTGTCTGAGAAACGCATGATTATGACTCCTTGTGTAGCTCTTGAAAGACGTGGAATTGTCCGGTTTGGTAATTTTACGATTTGTCCTTTAGTGGACGTCAGGACTATAGTTTGACAATCAGGGGGAATGATTTGAGCGGAGGCGATTTTTCCTGTTTTTTCCGTAATACTAGCCACCTTTACACCTTGGCCGCCACGGTGTTGTTTCGGGAAACTGGAAATAAGAGTTTTTTTACCGATGCCTTTTTCCATAATTGTTAAAAAGTCTGCCTTTTCATTTGCAGAATCAATGATTTCCATAGCGACAACAAAGTCTGTTTTTCTAATCAACATACCTCTTACTCCCATAGTATCTCTTCCTGTAGATCTTACTTCGGATTCAGGGAATTTTATGGATTTTCCTTCATGAGAAACAAATAAAACATCATTACTCCCAGAAGATCGCCTAGCCCAGGTAAGTTCATCTCCGGGAGAAAGCTTGATTGCCAAGAGACCATTTCTTCTGATCTTCTCATATTCTTTGATCTTTGTTTTTTTAACCGTACCCATTTTCGTAGCCATTACAATAAATGCATATTTTTTGATGTCCTCAGATTTATTCATGTAAGATAATACTGAGGTTACACGTTCATCCTGATCGATGTTAATAATGTTAACAATTGCCTGTCCTTTACTGATCCTGGTTCCTTCAGGAATATCCCATACTCTAAGTTGGTATACTTTTCCTTTATTTGTGAAAAAGAGGATATTATTATGAGTATATGCAGAAATCAGATTTTCAATATTATCTTCATCTTTTGTAGTCATACCTATTACTCCCTTACCGCCTCTTCCTTGGATTTTAAATGATGTTGGTGATTGTCTTTTTATGTATCCGCCTTTAGTCATAACAACGACAGTTTCTTCGTTGGGAATAAGTTGCTCTTCGGAAAATTCGCCGATTTTTGATTTATATACTCTTGTTTTTCTTTCATCACCGTACTTTTCTTTTATTTTAATTAGTTCATCTCTGATCACCAATAGAATTTTATCTGGATTTTTGAGAAGGTCAGTCAAATAAGCGATAGTCTCTCGAATCATCACTAATTCATCTTCAATTTTTTGTCTTTCCAAGGCTGCCAATCTTTTTAACTGCATATCAAGTATCGCTTGTGCCTGGATTTCCGTCAGGGAAAATTTTCTGATCAAAGATGATTTAGCTTCTTCTACATCTTTCGATTGACGAATGGTCTTTATCACTTCATCTATATGATCTACGGCAATCTTTAAGCCTTCCAGTATATGCTCTCGAGCCTTAGCTTCTCTGAGTTCGAATTCGCTGCGTTTTGTAATTACCAGTTTGCGATGTTTTATATATTCTTCAAGAATGGTTTTCAGGGTTAGTGTCTGGGGAGTTCCATCAACCAAGGCTACCATATTGACCGGAAAGCTGGTTTGTAAAGCTGTGTATTTAAATAAGTTATTCAATACTTTTTTAGGAACTGCGTCTCTTTTGAGTTCTACGACAGCTCTTATACCATGTCGGTCTGATTCGTCCCTCAAATCAGAGATGCCTTCCAATTTCTTGTCTTTTACAAGTTCAGCAATTCTGGCGATAAGTTGGGCTTTATTCACCTGATAGGGAATCTCCGTGATAATTATAGCTGATTTTCCGTTACCGATATCTTCTATTTCTGCTTTCGCCCTCATCATGATTTTGCCTCTGCCAGTGGCATATGCTAGCTTGGTTTGTTCGATGTCATAGATTGAAGCGCCGGTAGGGAAATCCGGGCCAGTGACGAAATTAAGCAAATCATCAAGAGTAACATCATATTCTAAGACCCTCTTTGTTATTTTTGTTTCTTCGTCAGTTTTATCAACTAATCTACTTTTATCTATCATAAAGATAATTGCATCCGTCAATTCCCTGAGGTTATGGGGAGGAATTTTAGTAGCCATGCCCACCGCGATTCCGTCTGATCCCATAAGAAGTAAATTCGGCAGTTTAGCCGGTAGCCAGTCAGGTTCATTTAAGGTATTATCAAAATTTTGAGAGAAATTTACCGTTTCTTTTTCTAAATCGGTAAGCATCTCATCTGCGATTTTTGCCAATTTGACTTCGGTGTAACGCATGGCAGCCGGTGGATCGCCATCAACTGAGCCGAAATTACCCTGACCGTGGATAAGCGGATATCTCATAGAGAAACTTTGTGCTAATCTTACGAGGGCATCATAAACAGGCATATCACCGTGCGGATGGTATTTTCCTAACACTTCTCCGACAACTTTTGCAGATTTGGTGTGTTTACTAGTAGAATGTAGACCCAGTTGATGCATGGCATAAAGAATTCTTCGGTGAACCGGTTTTAAGCCGTCTCTGACATCAGGCAATGCCCGTGATACGATCACGCTCATGGCATAGTCCAGATAGCTTCTTTTCATCTCACTGGTTATTTCTACACTTTGAACATTACCGATATTTGGATCCATATAATTTTTAAAAAATAATTATGAATAAGTTACCAAAATAAATCAAAATCCGAAATATTTCACCACAAAGGGTGCTATTAAAAGAGCTACGATTTGGACGATTTTCATCATAGGATTAAGAGCAGGTCCGGCAGTATCCTTGAGAGGATCGCCTACAGTATCACCTACAACTGCTGCTTTATGGGTTTCACTACCCTTTCCACCAAAATGGCCGTCCTCAATATATTTTTTAGCATTATCCCAAGCACCTCCAGAGTTGCACATAAAAAATGCCAGCATTAAACCGCTTACGACTACTCCTGCCAGAAATCCTCCAAGAGCTGTTGCTCCCAACACGGATGTTATTATCGGTAATATAACCACTAGAAGAGCAGGAATGATAAGTTCTTTCTGAGCTGCTTCAGTTACGATTTCAACTGTCTTTGAATAATCTGGTAATCTTTTTCCTTCCATAATACCTTTTACTTCTTTAAATTGGCGTCTGACTTCCTCTACGACCTGGAAAGCTGCTTTTCCTACTGATCCGATGAGTCTTGAACTGAATAAATAGGTTAAAGACCCGCCAATAAGAAGACCGGCAAATACCTTAGGATCTGCAATATCTATGGATGATAATCCAGTCGCTTCAAAATAAGTGGCAAATAGTGAACTTGCGGCAACTGCAGCTGAGCCTACAGCAAAACCTTTTGTTAAAGCTTTCGTAGTGTTGCCTACAGCATCTAGACTTTCAGTTACTGCACCTGCTTTGCCTTTGAGTTTTGCCATTTGTACCAGCCCTTGGGCGTTATCAGAAATTGGACCAAATGTATCGAGTGACATAATAATTCCTGTAGTTGCCAGCATACCCATGCCTGCCAATGATATTCCGTAAAATCCAAGGAAATAATATCCGGCAAATATTGTCAAAGCGATAATGATGACAGAAACAAAAGTTGATTCCATACCAATTGAAATTCCGGAAATCAAAGTTGTGCCACTGCCGGTTTGAGAAGCTTTGGCAATAGAAATAACAGGTTTTTCACCGGGACCTGTATAATATTTGGTTACATAAAGAAGCGCGAGCATGGATATAATACCGACAATAGCTGCATATCCTGCTTTTGGTTCTCCTAATAGAAAAATTGCTAAAGCCATAAATATGACTACAGTTATTCCTGCAGATACAAGAAAACCCCGGATTAACGGTTTAATCGGGTCTTCCTGATCATTTTTAGCTTTAACAAAAAAAGTTCCTATTATGGACGTGATGATAGCGCCAGATCTTGCCAGAAGTGGAAATACTACTCCTTTCAAACCGAACATTGTTCCTCCAAGTATCATTGCTGCTACAATCGTTAATGCATATGATTCGAAAACGTCAGCAGCCATACCTGCGCAGTCTCCTACGTTATCACCGACGTTATCGGCAATAGTGGCAGGATTTCTGGGATCGTCCTCCGGTATCCCTTTTTCGACTTTACCAACCAAATCGGCACCAACATCAGCAGCCTTAGTGAAAATTCCTCCTCCCACCCGCATGAATAATGCCAAGAGCGCTGCTCCAAAACCATATCCTACTAATACATTAGTAGCCTGTTTGGCAACCATATCATCACCAAGTGATATAAATGAAAAATATGACCACATATATATGATAGAGACTCCAAGAAGTCCCAAGCCTACGACCAGCATGCCATTTACAGTTCCGGCGCTAAATGCAGTCTGCAAAGCGGGATTAAGTCCTTTTATGGCATTATTTGCAGTTCGGACATTTGCCCGTACCGCAATCCACATACCGAAATAGCCTATGAGCGCACTGAAGACCGCTCCCAAAATAAAAGTTACTGCCATACCAAAACCTAGTGTTAAAGCTATAATAATCGCCAGTATAGTCATAAAGACGGCAACAACTTTGAATTGTTGGGATAAATAAGTCATGGCACCTTCTCTTATGGCTTTTCCGATTCTTTGAAGGTCACTGTTTCCTTCCTTCTCTTTCAATACTTTCCTACTTAGGTACAAACCGTATAAAAGAGATAGGATTGCAGTTGCAGGGGCAATAAATAATGCTATCAGTTGAATGTTCATGACTTTATTCCTCCTGAAAAATAATAATTAAATATTATACATCTAAATTTGCTGATTTGGCATGGGTTTGAATAAATCGTTTTCTCGGAAGAACCTCATCACCCATGAGCATGCTAAATGTTTCATCAGCTGTAGCTGCGTCTCCAACGTTAATTTGTTTCAGAGTTCGATTTGCCGGATTCATCGTCGTTTCCCATAATTGATCAGGATTCATCTCTCCTAAACCTTTGTATCGTTGGATTGTGGGTAAAAATTTACTTTTATGCTTGGATAATATTTTTTCTTTCTCATCTTCAGTGTAAACATAACTTATCTCTTTTCCAAACTGGATTTTATATAAAGGCGGCTGGGCGATAAATAAGTGTTTGTTCATTACGATATAAGGTAAATGACGATAGAAAAAAGTGAGAAGAAGAGTCATAATATGTTGACCGTCTACGTCTGCATCTGTCATAATGATAATTTTATGATAACGCAGCTTTTCAGGATTAAGACTTTCGGCTATACCCATGCCAAGCGCAATAACCAGATTTTTTATCTCTTCAAATTCTAGAATTCTGTCAAGCCTGGCCCTTTCCGTATTTAGAATCTTACCTCGAAGTGGGAGAATCGCCTGAAATTTTCTGTCACGACCTTGTTTGGCGCTTCCTCCGGCGGAATCTCCTTCGACGATGAAAATTTCAGATACTGCGGGATTTTTGGTTTGGCAGTCAGCCAGTTTACCTGGAAGCGAAGATCCTTCAAGAGCACCCTTCCTGATAATTGCGTCTTTTGCCGCTTTTGCCGCGAGTCTTGCTTTTGCCGCTAAATATACTTTTTCCAGGATTTTTCTTCCTTCGGAGGGGTGTTCTTCAAAATATTCTCCCAAAGCGTCGTTTACGTTTGACTGGACGAATGGTTGCATCTCTGCGTTCCCAAGTTTTGTTTTAGTCTGTCCTTCAAATTGAAGGTTTTGTGAAGGCATTTTGACGTATATTACCGCGGTAAGTCCTTCTCTTGTATCCTCTCCGGTTATAGTTTCATCACCATTTTTGAAGGCACCTATTTTTTTACCATAATCGTTGATAGATCTGGTTAATGCCATTCGAAATCCAGTAAGATGAGTACCACCTTCAATTGTGTTAATAACATTTACATAACTTTCAACATTTTCATTTAATCCATCATTGTATTGTATAGCCACTTGGACTTCGAGATTTTCCTTTTCCTTTTTAAAATATATCGGATCGTGGAGCGGGTTCTTATTTCGGTTTATTGCTTCGACCAATGAGGCGATGCCCCCTTCAAAATAAAAATGGTCTTCAATTTCAGTCCGTTCGTCATACAGATGAAAATATAATCCGGAAACGAGATAAGCTCTTTCCTTTATCTGTTTTCTTACTATAGAATAATCAGACATGATACCCTCTTTAAAAATAGTTTCATCAAGAAGAAAGGTTGAAACAGTACCGTTGCTAATTTGGATTTTTGAAAGTATCCAACTATTATTAAAATGTTCAGATTCATCATTAATTTCAATGACTTTACTGACAGGTTTCCCCTTTTCATATTCCTGAAGATACTTTTTCCCATCTCTTATCACCATGACTTTCATTGATTTCGAAAGAGCGTTTACCACCGAGGCTCCAACACCGTGTAATCCTCCAGATACTTTATAAGCTCTTGAATCAAATTTCCCCCCGGCATGGAGTTTAGTCATGACTATTTCCAGAGCGGATGTTTTGTATTTTGGAACCAGGTCGACAGGGATACCTCTCCCGTCATCGATGACTGTAATATAATTATCTTTGTGGATATATATCCAGACGTTTTTAGCAAATCCAGCCAAGGCTTCATCTACGGAATTGTCGACAATTTCTGTAATGCAATGATGTACTCCCACAAGCCCAGTTGATCCTATGTACATTGCCGGTCTTTTTCTAACGGGATCCAACCCTTCTAAAACTACAATCTGTTCCCCGGTATATTTTCCAGAAGGTGAGGTTGTTTTTCCTGATTTTTTTATATAGGGAGGTATCATTTATAGATTATATATGAAAATATCCTTATTTATCAAGTGTTTTATGAGCAGATTTTGTGGGAAATCCTAACAACAGGATATCTAAGGTAAGTTTATAATTGACATTCTTTTCTATAAGTATTCTGGCTTTATTAATTTTTCTTATTATATCCGCGATTTCTTTGATTGAGATTCTCGATATATATTTATTACTAGTTATAAAAGTACTCAGTAAACTCAATAAATTGTCCGTAAATTCTAAAAACTGTTCTTTGGTGTTTGAGTAATCCTGGGAGATGATGATTCTATCTCCCGGCGAAGAATAAATCAATTTAATAAATATATTTTCTATATCAGAAATTGATTTAATGTTTTGTTTGACCGTTTGAACAAGAGAGACTTTCTGGCATCTGGAAAGCACCGTTGGAAGAATGTTATTTGAATTTAAACAGGATAAAACGATAATGTTATTTACAGGTGGTTCTTCTAAAACTTTTAATAAAGCATTTTGCGCCTCGGTAGTTGCTTTATCCATCTCTCTTAAAATAATTAGTCGTTTTCCGCCCCCATAGGGTTTGAGGTTTAATGATTTTTTTACTTTTCTTATTTCAGCTATACCAATTGAAGGTTCTGGGAGGATTTCGGTGATGTTGATTTTAGAAATACGGTTCTTTACGATAAGACTGTCGACAAAATCATCAATATCGCTTTTATTCTCGGATATAATAATAAAGGTATTCATATTAAGATATATTTTAGCCTTATGTGTTATTGACAATTATACTCAATAAAATAGATAATGAAAACAGATATAATTTAGTATTAACGTGTTTTTTATTATCAAATTTCGTTAATTTCTGCCCATGGATTTCGATCATAAATTATTAGAATATTTAGTTCAGGAAAAACTAATATCACAGCAGGTTGCCGATGAAATCAGGCTTTCCTCAATAAATACAGGTAATTCCTCGTCTGAGATACTTCTGCAGAAACATCTGATAGATGAAGATAAATTACTGGCGGCAAAATCCAAAATTTATCATGTGCCCATGATGTCTCTTGCGGGTAGAGGGATATCTCCTGAGATATTGACATTTATCCCGGAACCGGTTGCAAGAAAATACAAACTTATTCCTTTTGATTTTGATAAGAAAACGAATAAACTTAGCCTGGCATTGACGGATCCTTTAGATTTGCCTCTTTTAGAATTTTTAGAGCTGAAATCTGGAAAATCTATTGTCGCTTATATTTCCAGGGAAGATGAAATATCTTCAAAGATTGATGAAGTGTATTCACAGGGTTTGGCAAGCGAAGTGACTGAAGCTTTGAAAGATACTTCGAGCGGAAGAATAAATACTGTTGACGTTAGTCAGATTTCACAGATTATTAAGGAAGCGCCCATCGCCAAAATAGTATCAACCATCCTGGAATACGCTGTTAAAAGTCGCGCTTCCGATATTCACATAGAACCGCAGGAATCCCGGACAAGAGTACGGTATAGAATTGATGGAATTTTGCATGAAAGGTTAGCGTTACCTAGAACGGTCAACGATGCAGTAGTATCCAGAATAAAGATTCTGTCAGATATGAAAATTGATGAGAGGCGTATTCCTCAGGACGGTAGATTCAATTTTAAAATCGGACCGGATGAGGTAGATCTTCGTGTGTCATCCTTACCTACAGTTCACGGGGAGAAAATTGTCATGAGGCTTTTGAAAAAGACCGGAGGTATTCCCAGTCTGACAGATCTTGGCTTAGGAGGAGTTTCATTAAAAGGTTTGGAATACGCCATAACCAGACCGCATGGGATTATCCTTGTTACAGGTCCCACTGGATCAGGAAAAACTACCACTTTATATTCCATTCTTTCAAAGCTCAATACTACAAAGGTAAATATCGTAACTCTTGAGGATCCGGTGGAGTATGAAATTGTAGGAATAAATCAGGTTCAAGTCAATCCTTTGGCAGGTCTTACATTTGCTTCAGGATTGCGTTCATTTCTGCGTCAGGACCCCAACATCATACTGGTCGGAGAAATCCGGGACAGAGAGACAGTTGGTCTGGCTATACAAGCTGCCTTAACAGGTCATTTGGTGTTTTCAACCCTTCATACGAACAATGCTGCTACCACTATCCCCAGATTGTTGGATTTAGGTGCTGAACCCTTTTTGATTGTATCCGTGCTTAATGCGATTGAAGCACAAAGAATTGTAAGAAGGGTGTGTGCAACTTGCAAAGAATCATATGTACCCACAGTTGAGATGGTAAATGATTTTAAGACAATTTTAGGAAACCTCTTGCCGGTCAAGGAGAGTGAGATGGCTCTTTATAAAGGTAAAGGATGTAAGGAATGCAATAATACGGGTTATCTGGGCAGAATCGGAATATACGAATCAATATCAATATCCCAAGAGATTGCTAAAATGATATTGGAGAGAAGTACTGCCGAAGATATTGAACGGCAAGCGAAAAAGGAAGGGATGATAACAATGAAACAGGATGGTTATTTGAAAGCTCTGGAAGGCATTACTACCATAGAGGAGGTCCTGCGTGTAGCTCAGGAATAAAAGTTATGAATATTCAAGAATTATTGGAATTGACTATTACCAGAGAGGCTTCAGATTTACATCTGATAGATGCTTCTCCGCCAACTTTAAGAATTCAAGGTACTTTGGTGACTTTGGTTACCTATCCCCTGTTATTTGGCGAAGAAATTGAACAGATGATATTTTCTTTATTGAATTCTACCCAAAAGGAAGTACTTTTGACAAACAGGGAGATTGATTTTTCAACCAACCTGAAAATAAGTGATGATAAGTTATTCAGATTCAGAGTAAATGCCTATTTTCAAAAGGGACATATGTCAGCAGCATTAAGACTGATACCCGATAAAATAAAAACGGTGGATGAATTGAGTTTACCGCCCCTTTTAAACGAATTTGTTAAATTCAGACAGGGGTTTATTCTTCTTACCGGTGGTTCCGGGCAGGGAAAATCTACAACATTGGCTTCGATAATCAACGAAATTAATAAAACCAGAAAAGCGCATATCGTAACAATCGAGGATCCGATAGAATATACTTATCCAAAAGGAAAAGCAATTATTTCTCAAAGAGAAATGTATCAGGATACCCATTCCTGGAGAAATGCCCTGCGAAGTGCATTACGGGAGGATCCAGATGTAGTATATATCGGTGAAATGAGAGATTATGATACAATTTCTTCTGCGCTAACCATAGCCGAAACCGGACATTTAGTCTTCTCTACTCTTCATACAAATTCTGCCGCTCAGACAATTGATAGAATTATTGATACCTTTCCTGCCACTTCAAAAGATCAGATACGCATGCAACTTTCTATGGTTATTTCAGGTATTGTTTCCCAAAGGTTAATACCTACCATAAGAGGTGATAGAATTCCGGTTTGTGAAATTTTAATAGGCACTCCGTCGATTAAGAATATTATAAGAGAAGGAAAAATTCATCTGATAGACAACATAATTCAAACTTCAAAAGATGAAGGTATGATGTTGTTTGAAGATCACTTGAAGGAATTAGTAAATCAAGGAATTGTCGCACATGAAACGGCATTGGAATATGCTTTAAGACCGGATAGATATATGCAACTGCTTAAAGGTTAAATACCGGTTTCTGACAAGGAATTTAACCTAAAATATAAATAACTATCAAAGATCGTTTAAATATATGATTTCCTATAAATATATTGTTAAAGATCAACAAGGAAAAACCATCAAAGGCTTGGTTGAAGCAAATAGCATTAAACAAGCTACCAATCTTCTTCATGAACGGGGTTATTACATTATATCCATGAAGGAAAACGCCTCCGGTAAAATCTCCATAGGGTTTCAGAAAAATGCTGTATCTTTTAACGATGTGGTACATTTCACCAGACAGTTGTCAACGATGGTAACCGCCGGTCTTACTCTCGTTGAATCTCTGTCAATAATTCAGGAACAAATCAGAAAAGCAGCTTTACTTAAGTTGGTTAAGGAAATTCATGACGAGATACAGGGCGGGAAATCATTTGCTGACGCTTTGGAAAAATATCCCAGGGTTTTCCCTCCTGTCTATATGGCTTTAGTGAAAGCTGGAGAGGCATCAGGCAAGCTTGATCAAATACTTACTAGACTTGCTGATAATTTGGAAAAAAGCAGAGATTTCAAAAATAAGCTGAAAGGGGCATTAGTATATCCGATGATAGTCTTATCTGCCATGGTGATTGTGTCAATTGTCGTTATGACAGTGGTTGTACCGAAGTTGACTTCATTATACAAAGAATTCGATGTGGAATTGCCGATCACTACGAAAATACTTATAGGTACTTCAAATTTTCTTATAAATTACTGGTGGGCATTGATTGTCATAGTTATTGTAACCTTTATTATTTACAAGAGATTTAAAGCAACTGATTTTGGAAGACATGTAATTGATAATTTGGCAATTTCACTCCCTGTATTCGGTAATGTGGCTAAAGAAGGGACTATTGTGGAGATAACTAGAACTTTGGCGATATTAATCGACGGGGGTGTACCGATATTAACTTCCCTGGAGATAGCAAAAGAAGCAACCAGTAATATTTTGTATATTGAAGCATTTAATGATGCGGCAAAAAAGGTGGAAAAAGGTGTAAGACTATCAGAGCCGTTATCAGACAGTAAACTGTTTCCTCCCATTCTAGCGCAAATGATAGCGGTAGGTGAACAAACTGGCAAACTCGGGGACTCTTTGTTTAAATTATCCCGCTTTTTTGAATCAGAATCAGAAAACGCTATACGCTCCTTGACAACCATGATTGAGCCACTTATCATGGTAGTATTAGGCTTAGGAGTTGGTTTTATGGTAATGTCAATTATGTTGCCGATTTATTCGTTGACAAGTAAATTTTAAGTTGTTATTAAGTATATAAATTAAGAAATAAAGGAGGTGAGAAGGAACACTAAAATGAGAAAATATTTCGCAAAATTAAATAGCGGTTTTACCATGATTGAGTTATTGATAGTAATAGCAGTGCTAGGTATTCTTGCTGTTGCGGTAATATCTGCTATAAACCCAATTGAACAGATCAATAGGAGCAAAGATACTGGTAGCCGTTCAGATGCAGAGCAATTTATCGGAGGTGTAGATAGATTTTACACGGCAAAAGGTTATTATCCCTGGCAGGATAATCCTACAGACGGTAATGAAAATGCAGCTGCGTGGTTAAATTTAAGCCAAACATCAGATAATGTAGTGAACAAAGTCGAAGAAAATTTGTCAAATTCTACCAGTGAGCTGAAACAATCGTTTAGGACCAGAATTACCCAAACGAATTATAATCCGTTATGGATATATAATCGCGGTACTCAGGGTAACAGTACGTATGTTTGTTTTAAACCCGTTTCAGGTGCCTTCCAAAACGAGGCGTGGGGTAGATGTGCATCCTTACCGTCAGACTTAGACACGGTTAATGCATTAGTATGTAATTCGTCAACTAATGTTTATTCTTGTTTACCGTAATAATTAGTTGCCTTGTTTTTTTTGGAGATCAATAGAGAAGAGTTTGAAGAATAGATGAGTAATAATTATTTTTTGAGAATTCGAATAACGAATAATATATATTTTGGATTGATGGTAAATAATCAGTAGTATCAAGCACAGCTAGTCCAACTGAAGACAATCTAATATTTAAATTCATCGGATAAACCAAACTCGCCCTTTTCAGCCAATACTGACTAAGGGCGATGTTGTTTTTCTCCGAATTTATTTTGGATAGAGCCAGATAATATTTTGGCGAAGCAAACATATTTTTATATATATAATTTTCCAGGATAGTTTGCGCTTCGTTTAATTTTTGATCCGAATATAATAATTTTGCTATTTGGTAATCGATTTCCTGGTTTAAGGGCTCTTGCATATATATGTTTTTGAGATTTGAAATTGCCTGATCTCGCTCCTTTTTTTCGATATTTATCGCCGACAACCAAAGGTATAATTTTGGGTTTAGTAGAAATGTGGGTCTTTGCGATAACCACGATAATATTTTTGTGCCGGAAGAAATATTTTTGTAAAATATCATTTTCTGGCTGTATTTAAACAGAATTCCATCCATAATAACAATAAAAAGTATCAGTACTAAAGGAACTGCAAGAAAATAAGATGATTTTGGCTTTAATATTCTGACTGTCTCTTCCTTCAGGATATATCCTAAAAATAAGAAAAATAATATGGTTAAAGGAAAAACCCTCAAAGAAAATGTGGTAAGATTTCTTACGATAAAGAAAGTACAGGTTATGGCTATTCCAAAAGAAAAGAAATTTCTGTTTCTGTAGCTAATTAACGATCGCTTAATACTTAAAAAAATCAGATATCCAAAAAGTATAAACTGAGCGATAAAGCCTGTTATCCCGACTTCTACAAAGGTTTGGATGAGTTCGTTTGAAGCAAAATCGCTCCAGGTCCAAGGTTTTATTAGATTAGAACGATAATTCATGCCAAAATTCCCAATTCCTATACCTGTTAAGAAATGGGATTTTATTGATTCAAATGAAAATCTTGCCACATCTTCTTTATTGAAAAATAGATATTGATTTAAATATAGCGTGATCTCTTTTGGTAATTTATTTGAGCCAAATGACAACATAATGTTTGGTAAGATTACAGAAAGTACTAGAAGTACTAATAACAAATTTCTTATAATAAGTATTCTTGTTGGTTTCCAATTATTGATAGAAATATTCTTATTACCTAAATCCGGTTTTTTAGGATTAAAAAAGTAATTAAAGATAATCAGACCTAAGATAAGCAAAATATATAATATATTCTCAGTTGTAAGAAACCAGGCTAATAATAAAAGCGACAAACACATGAAAATAATTATTTTGGGAAGATTTTTCTTGGAATCCAAATATAGTGTCAGAATATTTGGTGTAATAAGCATGAAAAAACCGGCAGCAAGCGATGGCCAGTGAAAAGGTTCCAAAAGTGCAATAGTTTTTTGTGAAGGAAATCTGCTTGTGTATTCAAGAAGTCCGATAAGCGCTAAAAAACCGGCCGGAAAACAAAAGATAAACGTCAGATTTTGAAAAGACGTTTCATTTCTTCTAAATATATTGCTTCCTAAAACGACTATTGACAAATAACTAAGTATTTTAATACATTCTATTGTTGTTTGATATGTAAAACCGGTAAAAACTGCTGACATAATGACAGAAAAAAAATATAAAATTAAAATCCGGGAAAATGTCCACGGTATATACAATGGTCGATTTGAGGTATATAAGAAAATAAGCAGTATTATTGAAAGCAGGAAAAGCGGTATGATAAATTCCTGATTCAGATTATAAAAAAGCATTTCTACGGCAAATACACATGCAAGAAGATATTCAATTACTTTTGGTTTATTAAACATGAATCTCTATAGTATAATTTATTGCTATCAACTATTGCAAAGCAGAAATTAATATCATTATGAAAAAAATTCCCATATCAATAGGCGTAATGGCTTATAACGAAGAAAATAATATTGCTTTTCTTCTGGAGTCCATCGAAAAACAGGTATTATCTCAAACGGTAATCCGTGAAATTATCGTCATATCCAGCGGTTCTACAGACAGGACAAATTATATTATCAAAAAATTTATTAATAAAAATGCCAGAATCTCTCTGCTTATCCAAAGGCAGAGAGAAGGTAAGGCTTCAGCTGTCAATCTATTTTTATCTAAAGCTAGAGAAGAAATTATTGTTTTAGTAAGCGCAGACGTATATTTACCAAAATATTCCCTTGAGAATTTGATTGTTCCTTTTAAGGACCATGAAGTAGGCATGGTCGGTTCTCGTCCGATCCCCACAAACAATAAAGATTCTTTAATGGGTTATTGTGCTCATCTTTTATATGATCTTCAGCATTTGGTTTCTCTAAAGGAACCCAGAACAGGTGAAATGATCGGATTCAGAAAGATATTCAAAAAAATACCTAATACTACCGCAGTTGATGAGGCTAGTATTGAACCGTTGATATTAGGCCAGGGATATAATATTGTCTATGCTCCCAAAGCTGTGGTTGTGACAAAAGGGCCTGAGTCACTAAACGATTACATACTGAGAAGAAGAAGAGTATATGCAGGACATCTGAAGACTAAGAATGGATATGGTTATGAGGTGTCTACATTAAACGGGTTTAAGATTATCCCGCTTATTATCAAACAGGCAAATTTATCCTGGCAATTTATTATATATACACCAATTATAATTTTTCTAGAGGTGGTTGGACGGTTATTGGGTTATCTTGACTATAAATTCAATTTGAAAAATCATACAGTATGGACAATTGCCCGCACCACTAAAAAATTATTTCCTGGGTAATCTCATCTATTAATACTCAGTATATAAACTTATGCATACTCACGTTACTCAGTATATACACTGAAACGTTGAATAATACGTTCCAGCATAAACCTTTCTAATCAGCTTTTTCGCAATGAAATACTGGGCTTCGACTGAGCTCAGCCGAATGTCCAAACCTGAGTAAAATGGGCATAGTCTTATTTTGTTTTGCGGATAAGAACTAAATAATTAAAATAAATTTGGGATGATTTAAAAAACAAATCCCATATTAAACAAGAATAGGAAAACATCAAAAAAGGTAAATAAACAACTATTGATATTAGGTAATAAACTCTATTTTTTTTGGAAATATTTATCAGATACTCGTTCCATATTATTGAGACTGTTGACGCTACTGATCCTTGTTTTAATAAACATAATAAACTTCCTTGGTCTTTTTGGAGAATATTTTTTATGCCGTATTGTGTGATTCTTTGGAAATCCCGGGGTTCTTCATGTAAAGGCCATAGGAACGGTGCAGATATCAAAATCATCCCTCCCTTTTTCGTCACTCTAAACAACTCTCCAATAAGCGTTAAATAATCTGGATGGTGTTCCAGTACTTGAAATGAAACAGTATTGTCAAAACTGTTATTGTCGAAAGGTAACCGGAAGTTTTTATCATAATTTCTAGAGAAATAATAATCAGGAATACTTCCAATAAATTCCTTATTATTTGAACAGTTTTTATAATCGATACCCTCATATCTTGTAACGTGAGTAAACATATCTTTATATGGTTTATTTCCACAACCAATATCCAACAGCGATCCGCTGAACTGATATCTGTTACATATTTTCTTGATATCCCTTAGAAGATAATATTTTGCGATGAAATGAGGTGAAATGAAAAAATTAGGTCTTATCATTTAGTTTTTTGTAGCAACAATTCTAATCTGACGGCTATAAGTTACCGTACTCCAAATATGACTCAAAAATTTATACAGGACATTCGGAATATATTGATAGTAAAATCTGCTCAGTGGAAGCCATGCTTGGTTTACTATCTCAATTTTGACTAATTTATATCCTGCTTTTGTGAATAGATTTCCTATAAGAAGTGGTGTCCAAGTATATAAATGTTTATTTATATCCCCGGGGGAAAATTTTTTTTGCGTTTGCCAATCATCTATGGGAACAACGCAGATAATGTAACCCTTGTTAATTAATCTGATTTTTAATGATTTCAAAATTTGAAATGGGCTATCTACATGTTCTAAAACATGATGCGAGATGATGGTGTTAAATCTTAAATTCTTAGGCAGATCTTCAATAGCTTTAAAGACTTGAATATTCTTTTCCTCTGCTTCTTTTCTGGCGAGAGGATTAATATCAATTCCAAATTTATCTTTACATTTAATTTTATCAAGCATATATCCGCCTCCGCAGCCAAAATCAAGTACGGTGTCAGATGGTTTTATGTAGTCCAGATACATCCATAAATCGATTAATGCTCCATATAAACCGGCCTTTTTCTGCCACTGAAAATATTTAAGGTTATAGTGGTTTTTATTAAGCATATTTATTTAACAAACAAAGTGTAAATTTTTTTATATATCTCTTCCGTATTGATTTTTGAATGAATATATTTGATGATTTTACGTCTTTCGAATTTCGGGTTAGATATAAATCTTGTAAGCTCATTTATATAAGATTTCAAATCGCTTATCAATAAGCCATTTACATTACTGGCGATCAATTCATTGCACCCGGGGATATCATATGAGAAAACCGGTAGACCGAAAGTCTGTGCCTCCAATATGGTATAAGGAAAATTTTCCCATTTGCTGGTACTTAGGAATATATCATTATTTTTATATATGCTGGCCATATAGTCATTTTTTATATAACCAAAATAGTTGATATTTTTCCATCTTTTTTCTAACAAATATATTTTTTTTTGTAACTCCCCTACTCCGACAATATTCCAAACGATCTTATTTGAAATTTTTGATGTATTATTTACTCTACTTATTATTTGTATCAGATCATCTACTCCTTTTTGTTCAGTCAGGCGGCCTGCCCATAAAATATTTAAATTAGTTTTTTTCCATAAGAAACGATACTTATTCCTCCGGGCTTTGTTTTCAAAATCAGTAAAATCAAACGGGTTATATATTTTACATACATTTCTAAAGCCAAATTTATTTATCAGGAGATTTTTTTCAAAATCATTCAGCACATGATATTTATATGCACCGTTGAGAAAATATTTATAAACCCTAGGATGATAAATATAATTATGTACTTTAGACTGAAAAGACGGTGCCTGAGGATAGTAAAGTGGTGTGTGGAAACCGTAAATTAAACGGCGGATATTCTTTATCCCGACAATGCATTTTATTATAAAAGCCTCAAAGATGTCATTTTTTGCATAGACGATATCCTGTTTGTTAAGTAATGATTTCAACTCAGAAATACTATGAATTTTGAAATAACGAACATCTTTTATCATATTTTCTGTTTCGCTATAACTTTCGTTATATTCCAGTTTTGCGATTTCGTAATTAAGAAAATATATTGAATATAAATGAAGAATTATTTTGGCCAGCTCTTTACTAAAGGTCACGATAGAAATATCCAAGTCAGGATACCTTTTTTTCATATTCGAGGCGGTTTCAATGAAGTATTTGGCAGTTCCCCCGCCATACTCAAGCGGAAGATAGTTAAAATAAGCCACTTTCATATTCAAAGATAAGAGAGTTATAATTGACAGACTGTTATTTTTCATAGTATACACTATCTATGGTTTTAAGAAGTCTGATAGAGAAACATAAGAGTTTTCTGGCCAATTTTTCTGATACCAATAATAAATTTGTTCTGATTTTTTATTCTTGTTTATTCTTGTTTATTTTTTCTTTTTGTTTAGCTTTCATATTCGATCCTGATTTCGGTTGGCATTTGAGATATGGAGAGGAAGTTTTGTTAAATCATAAGATTTTAACCACCGATACGTTTTCACATACATTTACCGGGGACTGCGTTTTGGATTATGAATGGCTTATTGAAGGAATATATTATTTACTTTTTGTAAAATTTTCTTTTCTTGGAATAATATTCACGTTTGGATTTTTGTCCTCCTTTATTTATCTCCTGCCTGCAGTAATTTCCAAGGGCAATCTGTTTGTAAAATTTATTATTATTTTTTGGTCAATATTAGGTACTATTAATATCTTAAAAATAGGAGCCAGACCGCAAAACATCAGTCTGTTATTTTTCTCAATTGTTTATATTCTGCTTTTAAAATATTTTGAGACTTTCAAGATAAAGTATTTGATTCTGCTTCCGTTTATTTTTTTAGTATGGGCCAACGCTCATCCAGCCTACTATTTAGGAATATTTCTCACTTTGTTTTTTATCTTAATAGAAAGTTTATTAACATTTATCCAAACTGTAAAAAGAGAAATTAGCCGTCAGGGGATAATAAAAAATATCAGGGTAATAATACTGTTATCAATTTTTTTAGTGATATCCGTATATATTTCCAATTTTAAGCCCAAAATCGACAATACAGGAGGATTTTCACTGGATTTTGTTAAGGCGAACATTCTACCTTCACCTTTGGCTTCGGAATATTCTGAATCCGGAAAAGTCAGAGTTACTATAGCAGAATGGCTCCCGCCCGTATATTTTGATGTTTCAGGAACGTTTTTTATCCTAGGAATACTTTACTCGATAGGTATGTTTACCGCAATTCCATACTCAAAAAAATACGTCAGATCAATTATGCTTTTACTCATTTTTATTTACTTTTCTACCTTAGCCAGGCGGAATACTCCCTATTTCTTTTTGATATTTATTCCCATCGCTATCGAATACACTTCTTATATCTTAAAATCAAATAAATTGTATAGATACACCAATGTTCTAAATTTAATTTCTATAGTAATGATAGTATGGATTACTTTATCGAACCTACCAAAAAAAACTATTGATTTGGTAAATAAAAGTGCCTCTTTTACTTCCTTTTGTGAAGCAAAAAAATATCCCTGTAAAGCTGTGGAATTCGTTAAGAAAGCAAAACTTAGTGGAAACATGTACAATTTTTATAATTGGGGCGGCTATCTGGTTTGGGATTTGAGGGAATATCCTACATTTATAGATGGCAGGATGCCGTGGGGTAAGGTGTTTGATGAATATCAGGAGGTGATGGATTTGCAGGGTAATTGGAGGGAAATATTAAATAAATATAATGTAAATTTTATGATACTTCCGAGAAGTAAATTCCTGGAGGAAATAGTGAAGATGGATAATAAGTGGGAAGAAGCTTATTCAGATGATATTGCGGTAGTCCTTGTCAGGGAAAAACAACAATGATCTATTATTACTCCATAATTATTTTTTTACTAGGGATATCAATCGGTTCATTTGTTAATGTGTTGATAGACAGGATTCCAAGTGGCGAGTCCATACTGATTGACCGGTCCCATTGTGACAAGTGTCTACATAAATTAAGTTGGTATGATCTGCTGCCGATTTTATCGTTCATATTCTTAAATAGAAAATGCAGATATTGCAGAAGGGTGATTTCCTGGCAGTATCCTTTAGTGGAGGTTATAAACGGACTATTATATTTAATAATCTATTATTTATTCTCCATAAACATTATTCCGGGCAGCTACCCTACCTTGATTTATTTATTTATTCTTTCATCAGGATTATTAGCCGTTTTCATGATCGATCTAAAATATCGCATAATTCCGGATCAAGTGCTTATCGCTATGTTAGCTATTTCAGTAATTTACAAGATGTTTTTCCATGATGGGGATAGTATGCAGATTTTGAACGCTTTTTTATCTGCAGTGATAGTATCATTAATATTTATGTTTTTAGTTATTATAACTAAGGGTAAAGGGATGGGTATGGGTGATGTAAAATTTTCTTTCCTGATGGGGATTTTATTAGGTTATCCTGATATAATTGCAGCTTTCTATCTGTCATTCTTGACAGGTGCGGCTATTTCTATAATACTAATATTGTTGAACAGAAAAAAAATGAAGGAAACAATACCTTTCGGTCCGTTTCTTTCCGCAGCAACTTTAATTACTTTACTCTTTGGACACAATATTATTACATTTTATAAACATATATCAGGTTTCTAAAATTTTCAAAAGAATGGAAAAGTCACGCGGGTTTACCTTAATTGAAATATTGGTAGTTATTGCCATTTTATCGATACTTACCTTATCAATCGGGGGCAATTTTGTAAATTCATTTATAAAGGGAAGAGATTCAAAAAGAAAACAGGATCTTGAATCGATAGCCAAAGCTCTTGAATTGTATTATTATGATTTGAAGGCTTATCCGACCGCTCTTCCGGGGGGAGGTACGCCCTTTATCAATCAATCACATACTTCAGTAATTTACCTTCAGCAAATGCCGTATGACCCCTCTACGCGTAATTCTTATTGTTATACGACTGATACCAGCGGAACTTATTACAAAATTTATGCGAATCTGGAAAATTCCAAAGATTTTAAAGTGTTCCCAACGCCTGCCGATCATCCCTGTAGTGTCACACCGTATAATTACGGTATAGCAAGTACAAACATAACACCATGAAAAAGAAATTGTCCGTTTATACAATCATTTACGAGAATATTTCAGGATATTCGCTGATTGAATTATTGGTGGTAATCGGAATTCTTTCAATAATCGTTTCAATAATTTTTCCCAACTTCATGGCAGCCAGGCAAAGATCCAGAGATACCCAAAGGAAAAGCGATCTTATCCAGATCCAGAAATCAATGGAGTTATTTAAAATGGATCAGACTAATCCCGCCTATCCTTCACCTAGCGCATTTCCCGCGGCGCTTTGTAACGATTGTTGGTCTTCCGGGGCAAACTGTACTGGGAATATCTATATGAAGAAATTTTCTTGTGATCCAGCCGGGTTTGCTCCTACTCCCTATTACTACGATCGGACCGATACTCTAAATTATGATCTTGTAGCCTGTCTGGAGAATCCTGCAGATCCGGATAAGGATCTTACTCCCAATCCGATTTGCACAATTACAAATTCCAGTTATACTGTAAATGAGCCATGAAATTTATTTTCAATAAGTTAAAAGCAATTATTCATTCCGGAAAATCGTATAAATCCAAAGTATCCGGTTTCTCTCTATTAGAGCTTCTGGTGGTGATATCAATTATAGCGGTGCTTCTTGCTCTTGGTATCTCTTCTTTTAATACTGCTCAAAAGAAAGCCAGGGATGCAAAAAGGAAAAACGATGTAAAAGATGTATCCTCTGCCCTGGAGCAATACTACTCTGTCTGCGGATCATTATATCCCACACCTGCTGGGGCAAGTTTCTATACTTCCATAGTCTGCGGAAGTCCCAGCATTTCCATAATGTCGACAGTTCCCAGTGATCCCAGGGCCACACCTTATTTCTGTCCTACACCAGTATCCACCAACTGCAGTTCCGGAAATTATAAAATATGTACCATACTAGAATCGGAAGCAACCAGCGAATATTGTATCCTAAATCAACAATAGCATATGCAAATTTATCCATATACTGGTATCAATCTTTTTCCAAAAAATCAAAAATCCGCAAATCCAAAGAGCCATGTTTTTAAATTAAATTCAGGGTTCACCTTGATTGAAGTATTGGTAGCCGCCACCATAATCGCATTATTATCTACGATCGGACTTACCAGCTTTCAGGCGGTATCAAGGAGCGGACGAGACAGTCTCAGGAAAACAGACTTAGAATCAATACGTTCAGCCCTGGAGATTTATAAATCTGAATATGGATACTATCCCATTACCACTATACCATGTAAAGCAGCTATGTCTACAAATTATATCAATCCATATCCGGAGGATCCACAACCGTTAAAATACCAGTACTGTTATGTGTGGGTGACTACCGCCCCTTTGAATTATCGGTTATGTGCTCATATGGAAAACAGCATATCCCCAACCATAGATCCGGCCACATGCGGGGGGTCTTCCTGCGGGGATAGTTGTAACTATCAACTGGTCAATCCCTAAACAAGGTAAAGTCCTATTAGTGAATTAAGGGATATAATAGTTTAACAGAAAGATTTATTTAATTATATTCATCTAATGAATCCTGTTCCCGGCAAATCGCAAATATCATTGACAAATAGTGATTTTCATCTAGGTTTCACCATTATTGAACTTCTTATTACCATTACGATAATTCTTTTGTTTACAGGATTAGGATTTACCGGTTATAGCTATTTAAATAAAAGACAGCAAATAATCGGGGCCGGACAGAGTCTGAAAAACCTGATGCGAGATGCCCAAAGTCGGGCATTTAATTATGAAATTGATTGTAATGTGTGTGATTGTTCAACAAGCAGCGAAAAAATATTATATGGGTGGTTTGTGGATTTTGGAAACAACACTATTTACGGGAAATGCAAAGGAACTTTGGGTGGGGAGGAGACGATAAATATAGTTTCATTCAATCTGGACAGCGAGATTAAAATTACGCCATATATTACCCCGAATGTGACACCGGCTGCTATAGTTTTCAACTATTCCCCACCCAGCGCGGATCAACAAGCTACCATATGCGTAACATCTACAAACTTAAGTGGTAATTATTACGTAATCAGAGTTTATAAATCTGGATTAATAAAAGATGAAGGCGGGCTACAAATTACATGTACACCCTGAAAATGAATAAAACATATTTTATACGTCAGGATGGCCAGACGATGATAGAGGTTCTGGTGGCATTGGCTTTGATTGCCTTTTTTTTGTCAGGAGTTACCATAATCCAGTTATTTTCGATAAGAAATACTGACTATTCAAACAAAAAGAGTTTAGCCACCAGTTTGGCCAGACAACAGTTGGAAAGAGTAAGGGTGTTGAGGGATTCCGTAGGTATAGACGCCTTGTCTGCCTGTGAGCTTGATCCCTGCTTCGTAAATGCAGAGCTTACTCCCGATCCAAATCTTCCTACCGGTTACTACCGGCAATCTTTTATTATTAAGCAAGCGGTCTCAAACGAATGTACTTTACCGGAAATTACGATTACCCCTGTTCCTGTCGTTTATAAAGTGATGGCTGAGGTGATCTGGCTTGGTAATTCCGAAGTAACACCTGCACCGAACGTAAATATTTATTCTTGTCTGACAGACTGGAGATGAAAAATAATCTAAAATTCAAAAATCAAAATGCAAAATTACATATCAAAATTTAAAAATATCATTATAAAAAACCTACAACTTATTTATCCCTCGAAGCCTTGGCGAAGTGGGACTACCTACAACCTTAAACAAATTTTCGGTTTTACCCTGGTTGAAATACTTGTCGTGGTTACCCTTATGGGTGTAATCGGAGTGATTACCACCCAAATTTTCATACTCGGTTTTCGGTCTCAGGCCAAGAATGAAATATTAAAAGAGGTGAAGCAAAATGGGGATTACGCGCTCTCTATTATCGAAAATATGGTCCGGAACGCCACGGACATAGAAACGTCCTGCAATCTGGGAAATGTCCAGCAAGTGACTATCAGAAATCCGGACGGTTATTCCACCCAATTTGATTGCAGCGGAGCACAAATTGCCTCTTATAGCAGCGGTTTTCCGGATCCTACTCCTACGGTAGCCTACATCCTTACCAGTGATAAAGTGGTGGTAGCAAGCTGTAATCTCAGGGTTGTCTGCCCTACTCCGCCTATTGAACCGAAATACCTTTTTGTGGACTATACCCTCACTCAGGCAGGAGGATCGGATGTGCCTATAGAGAATAAGGCTACTTTGATTTATGAAAGTACCATATCTTTAAGGACATACCAATAGTTGGTTTTATATGGAGCCAATAAGATAATAATATAATCATTAATACAATCAAAACAGGTATGTATTGACAAAACTATAGGATAGTGTTATATTTAGTAAATATATTTGAAGTTTATTGTTATATGCATATATTTTGCCTAAACCGGTTATAAGTATTTAAACAGCTGCATTTTTGATGCAGTCTTTTTATATGGCAAGTGAGTTAGAACCAGGAAGATCAGGTTTAGATCTAAAGACAGCAGCAAATCCGGAAGCAGTATTGGATTTTCAAAGAGTTGCATGGCTTGAAATAACGGGTTTGCCCAGTGTAATACCTCTTACTCAAGCGGAGTTTACCAGTTCCCAACCGCCACAAATAATACATCCAGGAGCTAGTGGTGTGTTTTCTCCAAATCCGGAATATGTGAATTTAACTCAGGTAGCTCAAGCAGCGCTTGAAAATACATGGAGAGTGAGACCCATGTCGAAAGCTCAGGCAGGCACAGCATTAGCGGTGCTGGGTGGGTTAGGTTTAATAGGTTCGGCTTTAGAAAGTCTAGGAGGATCTGGTAGTTCAGCGGCAGAAACACAACAGGTTCCGGAAAGTTCTTCTCCAGCATCCGGACAAAGTGGACCTGGAAGTAGGAAATGGACACGAAGAGAATTTCTTCGAATAAGTGCTTTAACTGCAGCTGGAGCTGCGGCTGCTGCCTGTTCTTCAGGACCGGCCCCAAGTCCTAAACCTCCAGAACCTTCTCGACCCCCTAGTCCTCCAACCGAACCTACACCTACGGTATTTGTAGAACAGAAATTAATTGATAAAAATCCCGGCTTGGCAAAACTGGCAGTAGATACGAAACCTGTTGCATCTCCAAGTACACAGACAGAGCAGGAAGATGTTACGCTCGCATTTTTTAAATCACTAATCGATAGATTAAAATACCAGTTCGGTGAAAATGTAAATGAATTTACTCTGAGATTGATGGAGACAGTTAGCGCATCAGATAGTAAGCCTGGAGTTTATTTTGAAGTAGAAAGCTCACCTGATAGTACCAAATGGGTATATTCAAGATGGAATAATGATGGATTGCAAGGTCATTTTGTACAGATGCCTTTACCCCTAGAAAAGACCATCAAAAATGGAGCTACAGAGATAATAAATGTAACGGATGGTATATGGGAACCGGTTTATAGGGGTGCGGTTGGCGTGCAACCAGTATTTTTTGAACCTCATGCCGGAATGACTATTGGTTATGCTACAGATATTCCTTCTGATAAGCTTCAAGGAGCAAAAGGATTTGTGGATGGTCAGAAAAATACATCAACTTCCGGCGAAACTAAGATAGAAGGTGGTATCGCTGTAGATTTGGGTAAATGGGCAGAAGCAGAAAAAAATTATTCTGTAATCATAAAATATGATGATAAAAACGAAATATATTATGCAATAGTAGGTGTGGCTACCGCTACAACAACAGATTATTATTTGGTAAATAAGCTTGATGGTAAACTAGTAACAAGTCAGTTTCCAAAACTTGAAAATCCTAATTACTATTATCAATTTGATATAGATAGATCAATAGTTGTAATCAAAGATAGACAGGAACAAAATGTCGGAGACGTTGATGCTAGTGGAAAGCCAAGGTTTTTTGGAGAACCTGCAGTACCTATAGCCAGAGGAGCTACTTCTACTCCAACCCCTGTTGCAGAGTTGAAAGTGACCTTTACTCCAACAAGCATTCCCCTACCTACCGCCACAGCGACAAAACCAGCTACCCTTACCCCTACCCTGACGCCTGTACCACCGACTGAGACACCAAGATTAAAAATACCAGAAAGAGATCCTTTATTGGTTTGGAAAGGTCCTGTAAATTTGACTCTTGATACGAGTTCAACATATCAATGGACTACGGAGCAATGGACTGATTTAACAAATAATGGAGGGGCTAGTGTTCAAATCATTAATGATCCGCAAATTGGTTCAGCATATGAGTATACAGTAAGAGAATTAAGAAAAGGAGAAGATCCTTTTAGGATGTATCCTATAAAAATCGCAAAGCCACAAAATCAAAATCCAGTAGATTGGGAGATGAGAGAACGCATGAAGTTCAGTGAAGGATATTTACCAAGATCAAGGGCAGGCGGGTCAGGATTATCAATAATGGGAAATTTTTATCATGTTCCAGCAATGGGTAGTCCGGACAAGTGGATAGCGATGGTTGGTATTGATGTAAGCAGTACAGGCGTTACTCTCAGTGTAAAGGATCCAGCTACTGGAGGAGTTTGGAAAAACTATGTAATTCAAAGAAGAAAATTTTATGAGAATACTTTATATGATGTAAGGCTTTATACTTATCATGGACAGTACCAATTAGCAGTGAACGATGAAGTATGGGGTTCTTGGGATATGCATCCTGATACAATAGGGAAATCTCCAGTAATGTTTCATTCTGGGGCGTATGGATACGGAGTACCAGTTGGAAGTAAACTTATCAATGGTCCCCTAGAAGTGAGTTTGTTTTCAAAATAAGAAGTCTTTGGGTAATGATTTTATATATTGAGAAACCTCCTTGATAAACCTCTCTTTTCTATACTTTTTTGCATGGTTAAAGATTAATCTGGAGTTAAAATTTTTTGGAAAAAATCGATTTAGAGCTTTTATAAGATCATCCGATTGATGTTTATAAAAAAACAAACCTGTCTTATTTGGAATTACCGTCTCTTTCACTCCCCCACCCCAGAAAGCAATTACCGGAACTCCGTAAGCCATAGCTTCAACAGGAGCGATACCAAAGTCCTCTTTTTTTGGAGTAAAGAGAAATGCAATTGCCGATTGATATAAACTCGCTATTTCTGTATCTGTCTTTCTACCAAGAAAATATATTGTAGGGCCACTTATTTTTTTTAAGTATTCCTCGTAGGATGACTTATTTGTCTCTCCAACAATATAAAGGGGTTTTTTAAGGATATTGCATGCCATTATAGCTATTTCAATGCATTTTTCTGGATCAATTCTTGAAACAGTAAGAAAATATTTACCTTTTTTTCTTATAGATAAATTATTAGGGATGTTAACGGGAGGGTATATAACTTTAGATGAAATTCCAGATATTTTTTTGATATTATTTTTTGTATAAAAAGAGTTAACAATTATATTTGTATTTTTTTGTAATGCATTCACATAAATTCTTCCAATAAGATTGGTATAAGGAATAATTTTCTGAAGTGGTCTTTTGGGTAGAAGACAAAATAAATTTTTAGGCGGACAATTGATATATTGGATGTGAATAGATCTCTTAGTACATACAAGATTTGATAACATATATGCAGAGTTTGATATTACTAGATTATACTTGTCAAAGTTAAATCGACGCCATATTAAAGGAGATAGGATTTGGAATAAGGAGTTTCTTCTTTGCAGTTTGGTGTTTTGAATGATAGAACTAAAAAGTAATGATTTATCAAAATGAGAGAAATAATTTTTTAAAATTATTTTTGATGTATAGGCAGTATAAAGATGGGCTTTTGGAAATGCTTCTAGTAAGGCTAGAAGTACTCGTTCTGCTCCACCAAATTCTACTAATGAATCATGGACTATTGCTACTTTCATATATCAAAAATAGAGAAACATATTAAGACTAAATTTACATGAGAATAAAAATACTTACAATACTTTGTTTTTTACTTTTAACTATTATATTTACATTCCCATCAATTTTTCATCTTAAAGACAGAATAATCGGTGATGGTGGTGACAATTATCAATTTTTGGCTTTCCAATATCTTGCAAATAAGCAAGTTAACGAAGGTCGATTTCTGTTTGGATGGACTAATTATTGGAGATACCCTGTAGGTTTCGATTTTTCTAAAAGTTACGATTCTACTTTACTTATATTACTTGGAATAACTGGTTATAGGTTATTAGAAGATCCTGTAGTTGTTTATAATCTTTCGATTCTACTACTCCTCTTTTTAAACAGTATTTTCTCTTATCTTTTTTTCAATAAGATATTTAAAGACAGATTCGTTAGTTTCATAGGTGGATTAATTTATGGATTTTCTTTTTATAGTTTGGCAAGACTTGGAGGGCATGCAAATCTTATTTTTACCGCTTGCTTTCCGCTTTTTTTATATACTGTTTTGGATATTTTTAATAATAAAGTAGATAAAATAAACTGGATTTTATTTGGAATATCAATTTCTGTAGTTTATTTATCATCACTTCAATATTTTTTGTTGTTGATTGGGAGTATAATAGTACTTTTACCAATTTTAATATTATTTTATCCAATATACATTAAAGAAGTAGCAACGTTATTATTTAAAGAAAAGAAAAATTTTCTTCTCAGTATTACTTTAGTTTCTATATTATTCTTAATATTTCATCTTGGTAGAATAAAATCTTTGATCAACGGCAATCTAATTTATCCACTCGCAGGAATATTAAGAAACGTTGAATTAGTTAACTATATTATTCCAAATAAATATCTTGCGACCAATTCTTCAATATTCCAAAATAATTCATACAATACGATTGAAAGTGCTACGTATTTTGGCATTGTGGAAATATTATTGTTTGTTTCGTTTTTTTTACTTACGAATAATCAGAAAAAGCTTAAATTATTTTTGTTAAGTATTTTTTCATTATTCATGATAATTTCTTTAGGAAGCCAAAAAATAATCAATATTACAGCTCCATATTTCTGGCTGTATAGATTTTTCCCTTTTAGAGGAATTTCAGAACCAGCGAGATTTTCTATTGTTGCATATTTAATCCTTACAGTATGCGTTTTATCTTTTTTGAAGAATTTACAGATCAAAAACAAACAATTTTTTTTGTTCTTGGTTTTTATACTTATTAGTTTTGAGAGACTTTCCATTAGGATTTATCTAAGTAGCACTCTTAACGATAGCGGTTTTATTTCTGCTGTTAGGAGTTTAGAATCAAACGCCGTTTTAGATCTGCCGGTATTTCTTTGGCGTAACGGTAGTGTTTATGATTTATATTCCATTTATTATGATAGGTCAATAGTTAACGGCTATATCCATTGGTCAGGGAATACCCAAGATACGATGCTTTTTGTAAATAAGTTAAAAAGATTTGAGTGCGATTTCGATAGAGATAGCGGATCTGACCCTATTGTTAATACAACAGGAAAATATAATGTTGACCTTCTTCAAACTCTGGCATTGTATAAAATTACTACCATTGTATTTCATAAAGATTTAAGTTGGGGTATAAAAGAGTGTGACAATGCGGTAAAAAATATTAAAAGTTTAATTGGATCATCTCATAATCTAGTTAGGATATTTGAAAATGATCGTAAAGAAGTTTATTTCTTGTTATCAGGTAAATGATGAATTCTATTCTTATTATATTAATAATAGTAAGTAGAATAATTTTATTATATTATAAGGTCAGATTTTTAAGTTTCCAGTTGGAGTAGGAAATGATTAATAAAATAAAAAATCAAGTCTCAGAATCTTTTGGTTATGAATGGAATTTATTTATTAGTGGTAAAACTGAAAGAAATTCGCTTTTTGGAAGAACCACGATTGATGATCTTAATTATTTCTTAAAATCAGTAGGTCTTAATAAAAACCAAATAAAAGACAAACTGATTTTAGACGCAGGATGCGGAAGTGGTAGATTGACAAAACAGTTAGCGAAATTGGGAGCAAAAAAAGTATATGGAGTTGATATTCATTCATCAATAAACAAGGTCAAAGAAAATTGTAGAGACATCCCGAATCTAAGAATAATTCAAGCTGATATATTCAATCTGCCTTTTAAGTCAAACATTTTTGACGTTGTATGGTGTAATGGAGTTATTCATCATACTGCTGATCCTTATCTTGCCTTTCACAAACTAGTTAAGATAGTTAAGCCTGGAGGAAAATTGTATATCTGGGTTTATGAGAAGAAATTTTCTCCATATAAATTTGTCAAAGATGTTTTCCGTTTTACTCATTTAGACCGTTTATCCTACCCCTTACTTTTTAAGGTATGTCAATTATTTTCTATTATTTCAGTAATATTTCATTCAATCTATAAGATTGTAACTATTCCAATTTATCCCTTCTATAATCGATCTAGATATTTTCTTAAAACTTTAAGGAAAAGATCATATGAGGAATTTCTTATGACCTGGTTTGATATTCTATCTCCAAAATATGATTTCCGTTATTCTAAAAAACAGATAATTAAGTGGTTTACTGAAAATGGATTTAAAAATCTGCTTTTTTATGAAAATCAAATAGGTATTTGTGGAACTAAAATCAAATAATGAATATTCTTCAGGTAACAAATTTTCTATACACAGTTGGAGGAGGAAGTAGCTATTTCTTTAATTTGTCTAAATTACTCAAGCAGAAAGGACATAAGATATTTTTTTTCTCCACTGATAGGAATATTAATCCGACTTCTGGTACCTATAATTATGTAGTGAGATACGTTTCATCTTTGAATATAAATTCTTTATTAAATGTGTTCTTCAATAGAGAAGCAGAAAATAAGATCAATTATCTTCTACTAAATAACAGAATTGATATTGTTCATATTCATGATATATCACACTATATTTCCCCCTCTATCCTTTCTATGTTTAAAAAGTGGAATATTCCAATTATCATGACAGTGCATGATTATCATTTGATATCGCCAAATAGAAATATGTTTCACGATGGGAAAATATGTGAAATAACGAAACCAGATAAATATTGGAAGGCAATATACCATAAGTGTATAAAGAACTCTTATCTTTTTTCAACGATTGAGGTTTTAGAGAAATATTTTCAAAGATTAGTCGGGTGGGAACGAAACTATATAGATTATTACATTTGTCCGAGTAAATTTATGGCTTATAAACTCGAAGAGTATGGAGTATTACCAGAAAAAATCATCTTCCTTCCTAATTATATAAATTCTGTCAACAATTTTAGCTTGGAAAAAAAGAAAGAATATATTCTTTATTTCGGAAGATTATCATATGAAAAGGGATTAGATCTTGTAACAAAAGTAATGATTCATATTCCCAGAGTCAAATTGATATTAGCAGGTGTTGGTCATTTGGAAAAAATACTAAAAATTCATAAATCAGCTAACAATATAAATAATATTGAATTAATAGGCTTTAAAAAACACAATGAGCTGAATAAGTTGATACAAAAGTGTAGGTTTACTATTCTACCATCTTTATGGTATGAAAATGCACCGATGTCCATACTAGAATCCTTTGCTTGTGGTAAACCTGTGGTAGCTAGTAGAATTGGTGGAATTCCAGAATTAGTTAAAGAAGGATATAATGGTCTTCTATTTGAACCGGGAAATGTGGAGGATTGTAAAGAGAAAATCTTACGACTTTGGAATGATCGACAGCTTTGTAGGAAAATGGGAGAAAATGCAAGAGATTATGTTGAAAAGAATTTTAATCCGGAGGATCATTATCAAAAACTTATGTCCATATATAGAAAAGCCATAGAACTACACAAATAATCATAATAATATGTGCGGTATTGTTGGGAAAATTACATTCAATAATAAAGGTTTTGACAGGAACAAGGAAATAGTTTTAATCAATAAATCCCTTCAAATACTTTATCATCGTGGACCTGATAATAAAGGATATATTATTGATCAGAATATATGGTTAGGGTCAACTAGACTTTCAATCATCGATTTATCAAAAAAAGGACATCAACCGTTTCACAATGAAGATAAAAGTATTTACTTGGTTTTTAACGGAGAAATATATAACTATAAAGAGCTGAAAAAAAAACTAATAAAAAGACATAAGTTTGTTTCAGAAACAGATAGTGAAGTGGTGATCCATCTTTATGAAGAGTATGGAATAAATTGTTCAGAATATCTTCGAGGGATGTTTGCTTTTGCTATTTGGGACAGAAGAAAAAATGAATTGTTTCTTGCTAGAGACAGGGTTGGTAAAAAACCTTTAAAATATTTTTATAACAATAAGTTTCTGATATTTGCCTCGGAGCTTAAAGCTTTCATAGACTACCCCGGAGTTCCGAAGGAAATAGACTATAAAGCTATTGATCAATTCTTGAGTTTGCAATACATACCATCACCCAAGACAGGTTTTAAAGGTATAAGGAAGTTACCACCCGCACATTTTATGACCGTTAAACCAAATGGAGAAGTCAAAATAAAGAAGTATTGGAACCTGGATTTTTCTCATAAGCTAAATTACTCGGAGCAGGAATGGAAAGATATTATACTGGATAAACTTAAGGAGTCAGTAAAGCTAAGGTTAAGAAGTGATGTTCCTTTAGGTATACACTTGTCAGGAGGGATTGATTCCGGTCTTGTGACCGCCCTTGCGAGTTTGGAATCAAATAAAAGACTAAATACCTTCTCTATCGGCTTTGAAGAACAGGAATATAATGAGTTACCATATGCCAGATTGATAGCAGATAAATATCATACCTGTCACCATGAAACAATAATTAAATCTGATGTAATTGATCTATTACCTAAATTAGCTTATCAATATGAAGAGCCGTTTGCCGATCCCTCAATTTTACCAACATGGTATTTGATGAAAGAAAGTAAAAAACATGTCACTGTAGCTTTGAATGGAGATGGAGGAGATGAGAATTTCGCGGGATACTGGAGATACCGGATGATGAAATATTTGAGGTATTATCAATATGTTCCTTTTAAAAAGTTTATTTACCAAACTAGTAAGAGACTCTACCAATTAGCGAAACACAGAGATATGTCTTTTTTATCACGGATTAATTTTCTGACTCTCCCCTACTCGGATTATAAAAAAATATATTTCTATCTTATCAGTTTTATTGATAACCATATAAAAGAAAAAATATATACTGAGGAATTCAAAAACAGACTAAAGAACAAATCCACCGATTATATTATGGCAAAATTTGATGAGTCCAATAATTACTCTGATTTAATAGATAAATTATTATATGTTGATATAAATTCTTACCTACCCGAAACACTTCTTACTAAGGCTGATATTGCCTCCATGGCAAACTCACTTGAACTGCGTTCTCCCTTTCTTGATCATGAATTTATGGAATTGGTTGCAAAAATGCCAAGTAAGTTTAAACAACACTTTTTTTCAGGAAAATATCTGCTTAAGAAAATAGCGATGAATTATATGCCAAACGAATGTATTAACAGAAAAAAGCAAGGATTCATACCCCCCCTTGATATATGGTTTAGAAAAGGGTTAAGTCGATATCTTAAAGAAAATTTGCTCGACTCACATTTTATCAGCTTTGGGTATTTCAGACAGGATGTAATTGAAGATCTTATAGACAAACAATGCGAAAAATTGCAAAATAACGCGTATCAGCTATGGACTCTACTCTGTTTAAAAAATTGGCTTCAGGTGTGGTTTAATGATGAAAACTAAGAACAGAATATTTTTTTATCTGGGTCTGGTTTTTTTCTATTTTCTTATCTTTTTGTCACCAAGCAAAATTATCTATTTTTCAGCTTATTTTGTCTCCACATTTTTTTTCTATCTTTTTTGTAAAAACATTAGAGTCTCTCTTTTATACTCGTTAGTTTTATCCTTATTTTCGGAAATAGGTTTAGCCGGAAGCTTATTTATCATGGAACCGAAAGAACTAAACATGGGGTCAGGTTGGTGGGTATCTCCGATGACTATACTTATTATTCTTTTATTGCCGTTGAGTATAAGAAAAAAAAATGAAAATATCAAACAGCCTGACTATTTCGTGATTATATTTTATACGATTTCTGCTTTTTCTCTTTTAATTTTCCCTTACACTAATTCGCTTTTAGGTTTTTTGACTCTGACAGAGGTCATATTAGTATATTATATTTTAAGGTCGCAAATGAATAATAATAATCTTAAAAACATCATATTTATTATTATTTCAATGCTTTTTTTCCAATCAATTCTTGGAAGTTTCCAGATAAATCTGAAAAAAACTGTTGGATCAATTTCCGAATCAATGAGTGTAGACAGGCCATATGGTATAACTACAGCTGAGGAAGAAAATTTGTTTAGAATTTCCGGTACTTTTGGTCATCCTAACTTATTTGCGGCATTTCTGCTTGTTTCCATACCATTTATCAACACGTTAACTAAAGCGAAATCATTTATCAAAATCATATTATATTTCTTATCTTTTATTATTCTTTTTTTTACCTTCACCAGAGTGGCTTGGTTGATTGGGATAATTTATCTTTTTATTTACTTTTTTGCTCTTCGTAATATTAATATAAAATTAGCCTGTTATCGGATATTTATCCTTATGTTTATTATATTATTATTTATAATAAGTCCTTACCTACAAGCGAGAATCACGTCATTTTCGCCCGCTTTCGACGAATTTGGTTCGATGGGAGTTAGGTTTAAACTTTTTTCAGAGTCAATGAATTTAATAAATCAATATCCGTTATTAGGAGTCGGAATTAACCGGTCTCTGGAGATATACGCCTCTTTTCCAGTCACTAACTTGTTTGAAAACGTTCCTAAAAGTGGATTCTACAGGATACATAATACAGCTTTGGAAATTGGAACAGAAATGGGATTGTTGGGACTATTATCTTTGATTCGATTTATGATTTTTGTTTTATGGAGTTTTCTCAAAGATAAGAATAATCTAAAAAAAAAGGCCGCAGTTGTCAGTCTTTTAGGTTTAATAGCGATATCAATGTTTAATCCCTTTTTCCATTCTTCTATATTCAGATATTTTTTCCTTTTATCAGCGATTATCTTAATCTGAGTTATAACTTCTATGCACAGAATCGTTTCGTCTTTGAAAAAAAAGAACAATTTTGTCATTAAGTCCTTGGGAACAAGCATGCTTCCGACTCTTCATCCAAAAGACGTCGCTTATATCAAAAAGATAAGCTTTGGAAACGTGAAAGTAAATGACATCCTGATGGTAGAAAAAGGAAGAAATGTACTTATCCACAGAGTAATTTATAAAACACCCGGCATCATCAAGACAACACCTTTTCTAGTGACAAAAGGAGACAACAACCAAACATCCGATGGGAAAATATACGCTAAACAGGTGATCGGAAAATTGTATCAATACAAAAGGGGAAATTACGTTTCTAACATGGATGAAATATATCTCATACAGTCCACTTACTACTATCAGGAAATTGTAAAGATAAAAAAGGAATTAGAAAAATATAAGGTCGATTTCGTCTTTCTGAAAGGTTTACCAATTCATCTTTTTTTTGAAAAAAAACAACCCGGCAGAATTTATGCAGATTGTGATATTTTAATAGATAAAAATAAATTCGAAAAAATTCAAAATATATTTGTCAAAAATGGCTACATAAAATACCGTTCAGAATATTCCAAACTGCACCGTATGTTAAAGGATAAACAGACAGAAGTAGCATTTTTCAAACAAACAAAAGACATTGATATAGTTTTTGACGTTCACTTTGAACCGGTTTTTATGATGAATCAGCTGGGGAAGCTTGATGCATTATACCCGGAAAAACTCATGAGACAGATGAATGAGGAATTTTTATGTGATAAAAAGATTATTAAAGTTAATAATGAGACATTTCCCATATTATCCATACCAAACTTAATTATTTATCTGTCTTTACACTTATTTCACCATAATTTTCGAAAAATTTTCAGACTGGAACTGATAAATATAATTCTAAATCGGTTGGAATTTATGACAAATAAGAAATTGCAGAAGGATGTAACGGATAGAATAGTAAAATACAAATTAGGAAATTATATATATCCTGTATTTGTTTTACTTCAGAAATATTATTATCAACATTTCACTGCGAGTTTTTTAAATAAGATATTACCGTCTGAAGAAAAGAAAAGATATATCAGTAATAATATATTACCTGTCGATGTCTTTTCTCATGAGGATAGGATTAAATCTGGTATCACCAGATTTAAGAATCTCTACTTCCTTGCACCAACATCCATTTTAAGAAAAAATATGATATTTTTCTATCCTTCCGTTCTTCATATGATATTTTGGGTAGGGATGAAAAAAATTAAGAGGAACTTGAAATTATCTTTTTCTTGATAAGCTCTTTTACTAAGCCACTGATATCCCTGTTGGTAGTTTCTAGGTCAACCTGAAATTTTTTTCCTAATACGGTAGCGATTTTTGTCTCATTCCATCCAAGCTTAATCTTATCAAAAATAAATGATGCGGTTTCATTAAATGTATAAAGGAGTGATTCTTCTCCGTCGAAAATAGTAGTTTTACCGTCTAATTTCTGGATTATAAATCCCTTATTTATCTTATATTTTTTCATCATAAGATAATTTAAATAAACCAAGACTTTTTGTCAATGATAAAAATCTTGGTGGGATATACATCTTATTGAATAAATTAGAGTAATAAATTAAGATAATAAGGTGAAAACAATTAAGCTTAAAACATTTTTTTCCAAGTATAATTATTTTCTGATCATAATTATTCTGCTTGTTTCCTTTGCACTGCTTTATTTTTTTTATCACAGACAAAGAAACCAGGAATTTATTTATATCTCACTTTCTTTATATAAAGACGGGAAAACACCCATAAATATCGCGTATAATTCCGTCCCCTACTGGGTAGAAAATTCCATAAGTATAGGAGACAGGGAATCGGACCTTATCGGAAGATCAGGTGTGGAGGTGATCAGTAAAGAATCCTACGACTGGTATTCGTTTGGGAAATCGGTGAATCTGGTTTTAAGAGTCAATGCCATAAGAGACAGGACGGGAATATACTTATATAAAAATAAGCCTCTGGCAGTTGGAGGGACATTGGATTTGAAATTGCCTAAAGCTCAGGTCCAGGGGGTTATAAGTTTTATCGGTTCGGAGATTCCCGTGGTTAACAATAGGAAGCTGAAAATAGTAGTGAAAGGCAAACAGCAAGAAACTTGGTTAGCGGATAAACTAAATATCGGTGATGAGATAAAAAGCAGTCAAGGTATGGTTGTCGGAAAAATAACGGATAAAAAAAGTTTTCCTGCGGAGATAAGAGTTGATACTGCATCAGGACAAGCAGTAGTATCATATGATAATACAAAAAGAGATATAGAAATTACTGTTGAGTTATTATGTCGGGAAATCGATAAAATCTGTTATTTTATGCAGGACCAGAAAATCAAAGTAAACGAAGGAGTTTATCTTCCTTTCAATAGCGTTTCAATAAACTTTCCAATTATATCGATATCTGATAAATAGTCTATTTCCCTAGAGTATTTATCAATGATAAATATTTTCTCTCTTCTATTTTCCAGTTATATTTAACCAGATATTTTATAGCATTTGTTGCCAGATTTTTTCTAAGCATTGGATTAGCATAGAGATGTTCGATAGCACTGGAGAATTCTTCAGGGGTATTTTTATTTAGGAAAAATAACATATTTTTATCAAAATTTTGACTCAAAATTCTGGTTTTTGTAGCAATAACCGGTACACGCATTTGGATGAATTCCAGAAGTTTGACGGGCAGTATGCTTTCGGTGAATTTGCCATTTTTGGCAAGGACGATACCGACGTCTGTCTTTTTCAGTATTTTGTCGATTGATTCAAGCGGTTGAGGCTTCAAGAAACAAAAAGATTTGTTTAAATTCAAATTATTAATTTTTTCCTTTAATCTTTCGATATATTCTCCCTCATTATCTAATTTTGGAATTATTGTAAATGTGATATCAGGATATTTATGAAATAGTTTTGCCATCCCATCAACAGCGATATCCAGGCCGAATCTTTTTTCTACTGTTCCCATATAAAGCAGATGGAAAAATGCATTATTCCTGTGTTTCATCTTTATGTATTTGAACATTTTCTCATCAGGACAGTTTAGGATGACTGATATTTTATTTAAGGATGTAGAATTTCTTGATATAAAAAAATTTCGGAATACAGGGTTGGCGGTAATAACCATATCAGCAAAACCCATAGATGTTCTTTCGATCAGTTTTAAAGTTTTTACCATAAAATTGTTATCCTGAACATCATACTTGGATTTATAAAGTTCGGGCATGGGATCATGCATGTCTAAAATAATTTTTGTCCCGAAAAGCTTTGGGATTATTGCAGAAAAGACCAGAATATCGGGCATATTGTTGATATGAATTATCCTGTATTTCTTTTGGATGTTTCTTATGGATAGAGAGAAAAAGGAAAAGATAAAAAAGCAGAAATATTCAAATACATACCACCACTTGCCTAACCTGAGCCTATTGACCGGATAGTAAATCAGACGGATTTTCTCTTCTCTGGGAATATAATTTTCTCCAAGACAAATCACATCTACTGAATGATTTTTTCTTGAAAGCGTTTCAGCATATCTTCTGACCCGGGCATCCCGGGAATAATGGGAATACACCACCAAAGCGATATTCATATATTATGGTATTATAACCTAAGAGATGCCTAATTTCAGCAGAAAATACTTAAACATAATCTTATTATCTTTATTAATTATTTTTCTGCCGTGGTTGGAAAACGATCAAAAAAGCATAGGATATTTCCTACTGGTCCTTGTCTCAGGAATAATTAGTCTAATTACTGACTGGAAAAAAATAAGACTCGATATTATAAATTTATTGTTTCTACTTTTTCTTTTTGTCTCATCTGTCTCAACAGTTTTATCTCTAAGTAAGGCCAGAAGTTTTTTTGAGCTTCTCCGTTATTTATCCTATTTCCTGATTTTTGTAAATATACGCACTTTACCTTTGACTTTAAAAATTAAACTTAAAAAGATATATATTTTCTCAATCATAATAAACAGCATTTTGCTGTCTGTTATTGCCTGGTCTTTCGTAATGGGTAGGCCGTTGCTTTTCAATCCCGGGTCGGGAATGAATTTGTATTACAAGTCTTTCGGACACAATAAATTGGTTGATATTTTACTTTTTTCCATACCCATAGTAGTAATGTTATTTATTAAATATAAACTGGAAAAGCATATCCTTTATAGAATTTTATCTGTCATATTTATTTTTTTAATTTCTGCTCTGCTGATTACAGTCTCGAAAAGCGGCTATATGATAGTGATCACCATGTTTATTCTGATAGGTTTATATGTCCAAAAATTGGAGATCAAAAAATATTTTTCCTATATTTCATTTATTATCTTACCGGTTTTCCTTTTATACTTTCTGTCGATTATAAGTTCATATTCAAATATTTCAGACTGGTATCCTCTGCTTAAGATTTTTTATAAACCGATGTACCTGGATTATCGCTGGGATTATATGAGAATTTCAGTTAAAGGACTTTCATATTCTCCCCTTTTTGGAATGGGATTGGATAATTACAGGATAATAAATAAATTATGGCAGGAAAAACCTTATTCATGGTCTACTTATGGTGAGAATCATTATCTATTACTTTTAACTGAAACCGGAATTTTCGGAGGAGTTATTTTCTCACTTATAATTATATTATCCTTATATACGTTATTTCAAACCTATGTACTTGACAAAAGATATAAATTAGAAGAAATAGGGATTTTATTAGCACTTTTAGCCTCAGCACTACATGTCTTTTTTTCCGTAGACTGGCAATTTTTGTCAATCTTTTTATTTTTCTGGACAGGACTGGCATTACTTCTGCCGGGTACGGATATTGAACAAAATGGTCAAAATCAAATTTTTGTAAATTCATTCCGTATTATTTCGATACTATTGATAGTATTTGGAGTCACGAATTTAGCCAGTTACTATTTTTATACATTTGGGATAAGATCAAACTCAAATATATCTCTGACAGCTTCATCAAAACTGGGATGGATGGATTTCAGGAGGCAAATGGATATCGGCAGGTATTATTTTCTAAAAAAGGATGATACGAATGCATTTGACTATTATACTAAATCTGCCAGATTGGATCCTTATAATTCTTCTAATTATTACTTTCTGGGACTGATTAATTTTCAGAATGAAGATATTTATAACGGTACGATAAATTATCAAAAAGCAGTATCTTTAAATCCGAAGGAACTGCAATTATACCTATGGGAGATTTTTCGAAATATCCTTAAGGAAACGGGAAAATCGGTCGATGAAGAAGATATTGATACTGCAATAAAATATTTTAGATGGAATAGGAATGTCTTTCCAAAATTTACGGAAACCGTATACGGGAAAGATAAGCTTAATATTATTGATGAGGATCTAGTCAGCAATAAGATTGATATTTCATTGAAAATAAAACATTTTACTGATGTCTCTTATTACATGAATTCTCCAATTAGACTTTCAGATGAAGAAATCCAACTAATACTGAAAAAGATCAAAATAAACGGCAAAGAAATCATTGACATTATTTCCAAAAAATCATAACCTTTACATATGCATGGAAGAAAAAAGGGGTTGTTTTTTTTATTAACAATCCCTTTAATCCTATTGGTACTCACTTTTATTCGACCGGAAGCTTATGCCTCGATATATCCTGATCCGCCAAGCGGTTGGGTAGATAACGCAGATGGATCGGTATGCAAACTGGTAGGCTGGACTTGTGATCAGGACAATTACCCGACCGCACTTGGTATAAATTTTTATCTGCAAGGTCAAACTTCACCTGTACAGGGTAGTATAACAGCCAATAAGGATAGACCAGATTTATCAGGTGTTTGTGGTGGTTATACCTTACATGGTTTCAGTTATACCTTCCCAGACGGATTTGCATATAGGGATAGGGCAAATCATTGTTATGATTCTACCGCTTTAGGGGTAAATGACAGTGGAGTTGCAGATGGATTAAATACGATTCTTGGTGGTGTCAAATGCATGACGTGTTGTCCGGCGATGGGTGTGCCTGCTCCTTCTTATACCTGTTTAAGCAACGGTAACCAGGTACGGGTAGATTGGCCGGCGGTTTCCAATGCGACTTACTATTCCGTCAGGTTGGATGATATGGATGATGGGAGTACCTGGTCATGTGTAGCAGGAGTATGTGATGATTTAGGTCTTGGAGTAAGGACAGTGACATATAATATTGACCCGGCACATGATTATAATTTCTGGATACATGCCAGGAACGAATGCGGTAGTTGGGGTAATGCTGTAAGTATATCTTTCAAATGCGCTACTCAAAGATCTGCCTGTTCTATGGGCAGTGAACTCCTGACAAACCCTGATTTCAGCTCAGATTCCAGCGGATGGGGAGCGTGGAACGGGCAGAATACTGTGGAATCTTATGGTGGGGATAAGGTGACAATACAATCTACCGGAAACGGAAACGGTTGCTGGTCACAGGATTTAAGTGGTCTTGCCGGCAAGAAAATAAGGATACAAGGTTCGTTAAATAAAAGTACAGCTATGTCCGGAAATCCTTATATTGGGGTGAACACTTTGCATCCTTTGGGATGGACAAACAACGACGGAGGCATGTTTTCAACGAGTACAGTAAATGGTTACGAGACAACTACTGGGGACATCACGATTAGTAGTGACACAACCACAGTAAGGCCATTTTTCTGTGTAAGCGGAGCAGCGGCTTCATATTCATATGCAGATTGGATATCTCTTTGTCTAATACCAACAGATGTTCCTACCCCTACTCCTACATCTACGCCTACTCCTACTCCCTGGGTAGAAGCTGCAATTCGTGACCCGGGTCTTAATTATGTGTCAGTATTTATAGGAGCAGCTTCATACGATTGTCCTGTTCATACGAGCGGATCATCCTGGGGATTTGCAACTACATCTGATTATTCCAAAGAATTGGGTGGCACTTTGACATGCAGAGGCGTGTATACAGATGCAATCGGTACGGCAAATCTAAAATTAGTGGGAATATCTCCCGTACCAGCCAGTGGATTTGATACCTGGGATTTCAGCGCCAGTGAACATTACTGGGGTTGGCCGGTTTGGAATACCGGGGTCAAATACATGACTATAATAGTAGCTACACCAACTCCTCTTCCCACTTCTACTCCTGCAGCTACTTCAACACCTACTCCTACTTGTATTGCTGACAGTTATGAACCGAATAACACCATAGGTACGGCAAAAGCCGTATCTGCCGGGACGCTAAACGCCAATATCTGCCCTGTGGCAGATAAGGACTATTATGCGTTTTCGGCAAATACAGGAGATTTAATCGATTTGACACTACGAAACATACCTGCTTGTTCACAGGATTTGGATCTTTATCTTTATGATCCGTCAGGAACAGAAATAGCAAAGTCAGACAACTCTTGTGGAATCAATGAAGCTGTTAATAATCAGATTGCCGCTTCAAACGGCCAATACAAAGCTTATATATTCGAATGGGGTGATAATCAGCTTGGTTCCTATACATTGGATATCGCGGTGCAGTCACCTACTCCCGGGCCATCCAGCACTCCCACGGTTACTCCTACAGGTGTCCCGCCAAGTCCTACTTCTTATTATTTAGCTTGTAGTGTCGGAGTTTGTGTAATGACTGCTGGATCAGGCGAAGATACCTGCACCACATCTCCAGACAATTGTACTTATGATACATGTCAGACTGGTACCTGTACAACCCTGATAGGTCAAGCGGCCAGTACCTGTACCAAGAGTCCGGATTCATGTGTTACTCCGACAAGTACCCCTACCTCAACGCCTACTTCTACTCCTACAAGAACTCCTACTCCTACCGTTCCTTCACCTACTCCTACAGGAGGCAGTGTGGTTGGATGGGTATTTAATGATATCAATAACAACGGTTGGAGGGATGCGGGAGAAACAACTGGTTTTGCAGGTATTGCCATGACTTTGTCCCTGCAGGGAGGAGGAACCCGCAACGCAAACAGTGTCGGTGCAACCGGTTGGTATCAGTTCGACAATGTGATAAACGGCACCCATACTGCTTCCAGTGCCAATGTATCAGGTTATGTTAACACAAATTCTACCTCACAGACTGCTGTGGTGAATGGTGCCGAGACAGTTAAAAATTTCGGCTGGATTTTACCGACAGTTACTCCCGGCGGGCCGACCCTTACTGTTACTCCCACTCCGTATCACCTGGAATGTAGTGCTGGTGCTTGTGTATATACAGCCGGATCAGGCGCAGATACTTGTACCACTTCACCTGACAATTGTACTTACGATGCCTGCCAAACAGAAATCTGTACAACCCTGATAGGCCAGGCTGCTACTACTTGTACTAAAAGTCCTGATACTTGTGTGCCTTCACCTACGGTTACGTTAGCGCCTACAGCTACACTGGCACCTACCGCTACTCCGGGAGGACCAACAGCCACCCCTACAGTACCCACAAGCACTCCCTCAGTAACTCCCACAGGGGCACCAGCACCCACAAGCACTCCTACACCTGAGAGTACATGTTCTATCTTGGGTACGTGTGTTGTGGGAGGAGGAGGATCAATTTGCACTTCAGATCCGCAATGTTCCTATAATATCTGTGAGGTAGCATTACCATACTCTTGTCTTATAGACGGTGCTCCCGGTACTGCCGCCGATGAGTGCACTCTTGATCCTCAATGTGTACCACTTACCAATACTCCTACGCCAACGAATACTCCTACAGCTACTCCTACAGCTACCCCGACTCCCACTCCTACCCCCACCCCTACCCCCTGGGTGCAAGCTGCCATTCGTGGCCCCGGTCTGAATCCTGTTTCTGTTTATATAGGAGTGGCTTCATATGATTGTCCAGGTCATTCAAGCGGATCTTATTGGGGAAGAGTAACTACCTCCGACTATTCAAAGGAATTAGGTGGTGTTGATGCCTGTAAGGGAGTTTATACTGATGCAATCGGGACAGCAAATTTGCAATTAGTAGGAATATCTCCTGTTCCGGCCAGCGGATTTGATATTTGGGATGTCAGTGCCAGTGAACATTATTGGGGATGGCCTTCTTGGAACACCGGAAGCAAATCCATGACGATTATCGTAGTTTCACCCACTCCCACTCCTACTCCCACTCCTGCAAACTGGATCCAGGCTGTGGGCGGGGATGTGTATCAGAAATCTGTATCGCAAGAAGTTCCTATAGGACAAAAATTTGTGGTAGACATCTATATTACCACTACTCCGGTACCTCAAAGCGCAGGTGTAATCTGGTACGGTCAGGGCACACCTGATTTCGGTCTTGGCCAATCATCAAACACTGGCTGGCAAACCCCCAATATATTCTCCAATCCCTATGATTTTATTTATTATGATTCGACCTTGAGAGATCAGAAGGTTGATATAGATCCGGCTGTTACCGTGATAGGCCGAGATACTGACCTTCAGGCCAATAAATATGTTTACAGGTATTCCGGAGTGAGTGACTATACTTTTATCTCTGAATCAGGGACATTCACACCTCTGACAGACGAGACTATATTCCTTATAAATGGCAATCTGACGATAAATCAAAACTTTGCCATAGCTTCAAATCAAGCAGTGGTATTTATGGTAAACGGTAATATCACTATCGGTGATAATGTAACCAGAATACCCGG
>Ga0100388_10000191_pt1 | contig 62453 bp, 68 predicted proteins | sample CryGeymeta201512_FD_81536 | JGI IMG/M metagenome (GOLD analysis project Ga0100388, IMG submission 81536) | Groundwater microbial communities from Crystal Geyser aquifers in Utah, USA - Crystal Geyser metaG 2015-12 | ecosystem: Environmental > Aquatic > Deep subsurface > Groundwater | place... | reverse complement strand
TTGGGTCTAGACAACTTTAGAGCGAATTTTCTCTAAAGTTTTTCAGTAACTCCTTATACATAATACCACCTCTGTTATTAAAACGGAACTCTGATTCTTTTAAGTGGAGAAGAAATTTGGTTTTATGGATACCATTAAGTTTATTCATCCGTCTTTTAGTATATGACCAAAATGATTCAATCCCATTGACATGGTTTTTTCCTCGGGCAAATTCATTCTCGCTATGGTAAATCCGGTAATGCCTGTAACCGTTTAAAACCAGTCCATCATATGATTTCCATCCGTCAGCGTAGATTGTTGATGTTGAGAGTATTTTACCCTTGAGAATGGGCATTAATTGTTCCTTTGTACAGTTCTTGACTACTTGGGTGTAAACTTTACCATGTCTTTTAAGTAGTCCTATCACCGGAACTTTGCCCTTAGCGCCTCTGCCTCTTTTTCCCCTGACTCTTCTTGCTCCAAAGTATGACTCATCAACCTCCACTTCACCATCAAGGCTAACATTAGGTTGAGACATATCCAGTATTCTTACTCTGAATTTAGCATACAAGTTATTAATTGAGTTTCTCGAAATACCACTTACCTCTGAAGTTACTGTTGCTGTATAATCATGACAGAAACAGTTTAAAACTTGTCTAAATTTCCTCTCTGGAATATGTGTATGTTTTAAATATCTGTTTTGCATTGTCTAGACAATCTATTTTAACACCTAATGGCGCTTAATCTTGTCTAGACCCATGTTATTTATACTGAGAAGGGAATAAAACCTAAAAATTATCATAAAAAGCTTCTAAATTTAGATTGTGTTGTTTTACCATATAGTCCCATAAACTATTGCAGACGCATTTCTGGAATTTTAATTCAAGCAGCGTTATATTCAGTTCCATCTATAGTATCTTCAGGAACAAATTTAGAAGACGAAATAATAAAGGAACATGCGGCAGGTATTATATTTGATTATGATGTAAGTTCAGAAATAAAAACTGTCAATAATATAGTCAATGCTATAATAATGTTTAAGAAACAAAGAAAGTTAATTCAATCAAGTGCAAAAAAATTATCCTATTATTTTTTAAATGAAAGTGTTCCAGACAAATTTATAAAAAAAATATTAAATTACTATGGGTAAATCAAAAATATCTATTGCGATACCAACTAGAAATAGAGCTAATTTTTTAAAAAGATCAATAGAGTGCGTATTGGTTCAGACATATAAAGATTTTGAGCTATTAATTATAGATAATAACTCGTCAGATAGCACAAGGGAAGTCGTTAAATCCTTTGATGATAAAAGAATTAATTATATAAAAAATCCTAAGAATATAGGAATTATCGGAAACTGGAACCAGTGTATAAAATATTCAAAAGGCGAGTACTTAAATATATTTCATGATGATGACATTATGTATGAGACTTTTATAGAAGAGTCTGTAAAGGTTCTTGACAAATATTCTACGGTTGGTTTTACTTTCCCATTACTCAAGAGAGTAGACGTTAAAAGAAATTTTCTGAATATGTGGTGGGAAGATTATAATAAAAAAAATTATTAATAAAAGGTATTGATTATATATTGATGACAATTGAAAAAGAGAGGTGTATTAGTCTTGCTCCGTCTATGGTTTTTAGAAAATCAATATTTGAAAGATTGGGCCCATTCAAGCAAGTATATGGATTTAATACATTCGATTTTAACATGTGGTTTAAAATTGCTGAAAAGTATGATGTATACCACATAAACAAAATTCTATTTGAATATACGATACATAAAAATCAAATGAGCCAAAGACATTGGCGTGCTCCAGAATCGCCGACGGGGCCCATAGGGATGTCTATAGAAATTATTGATTCAATCGCAAGATTAGTAGATAGTTCAATTGTAGATAAAAAGAAATACCGAAAATTACTTTCAGTAAAATTACTTAATTTAAATATGAAACTGACAAGAGATATTACAATTGTAATAAAAGATTTATAACATTAATGTTATATAAAAAATAATTTATATATGAAAATAATTAGAAAGATGGAGGCAGTAAATGTTTTTAAGCCTGAAGGGACAAACATTTTTTATTATTTGTTTAACGAGTACGTATTAAATTATATAGAGCAAATTCCTAATTCTGTTCAATCATGGCATCATCACGAGAAAATTTGGGAAACCTTATATGTTATTGAAGGAGTTTTGATAATGAGATGGAAAGAAGGAGAAACTTTGAAAGAAGACATTATAAAGGCTGGAGATCTTATTGAAACAGAACGAACACCTCATACTTTAATCAATAACACTAATAATTTGGCAAAGTTTATTGTAATAAAACAAATTTTAAAAGGAGAGAATTTCAGTGAATTACTAAAAACCGATAAGATAGTTCATCATCAAAAATAATAATATTTTGTTAATCTTCTTGAGCTTATGAGTGAAATAAGACGAAATCCGTTTAGCGATAATCAAAATGAGTGGACAATTTTAAGTTCCAACCGATTGAACAGGCCGTGGCCCGTAAGAGATGAGAAAATTCTTGAAGACAATTTAACCGTATATGACAAAGATTGCGCTATATGTCCTGGTAATATAAGACAAAACGGAGATATTAATCCGAATTATAAAAGTATTTTTGTTTTTGTTAATGATAACCCAGTTTTTTTAACAACTGATATGCAAGAAGAGTCAAGAGAAGAAAATCTTACACTTAATGAGCAAATTCTATTCCAGAGAAAAAATGAAAGAGGCGTATGTAAGGTTGTCGTGCATACGCCTGAACATAATAAAACAATGAAAGATATGCAGGCTAAAGAAATTTCTAAAGTGATTCAAGCGTGGGGTACTGATTACCAAGATCTTGGAGCCTTGCCTTATATAAACCATGTTGCAGAATTTGAAACAAGAGGTAGAGAGTTGGGTAATAGTCTTATTCACTCGCATAGCCAAATTTGGGCGCAAGAGCATATTCCTCCAAAAATAATGTCAGAAATCAATGCCCAAAAGCAAAGCTCAGACGCATTAGGAAAAAATGCGATGATTGCGTATTTAAATGAAGAAATGGTAAGAAAAGAAAGGTTAGTGTATGCAAATGAACACTTTGGGGTTGTGGTGCCATTTTGGGCACTTTGGCCATATGAGACAATAATAATACCTTTTTCACGAATTTCTTCTATCAATGAGTTGACTGGTTCAGAAACCGATGCTTTAGCTAAGGTCCTATCGATTTTGTCAAGAACATATGCAATTTTATTTGAAAGACCTATAAACGGAGCACCCTATATGTTGGGTATTCACCAAGTACCAACAGACAATAACAATTACATTGACTATCAAATGCATTTACATATGGTAACCCCTCTTATGTCAGCGAATAGGCTAAAATATCCGGCAGGATACGGCGAGTTTTTTGGTTTACAAAGAGATGTTAAGCCAGAGGAGTCTGCAAGCAAGTTAAGGACTATTGCGGAAAATTTAAATAAAGATTAATCCCAACTTTTAATTTTATGAAAAACTCCATATATTTGTAGATTTTACTTTTATGATAAGAAGTGGTTTATACTACTTCTTTTTGATACAATTCCTCTATGAATCTTTCTGTTGGAATTGTCGGGGTACAATGTGATATTTTGTGCCTTTCCAAGTATAAATCAAGCTTTCCAAACAAAAAAAGAATAATTGTGCAACGAGATAAGTATAGGCGAATTTGTTCCTCGAATGTTTTTCAATAACTAACTTTGTTGATTCAGGGCAATTACTTTTTTGTACGTTTCAATATATTGTTGTGCCATTCTCTGTATTCTAAAATTTTTTTCTACATGATCGCGACAAGCTTTTCTCATAGCAAGATATTCTTTTTCTGACATGGCATAAATTTTTTCAACCGCCTCTTTTAGGCCTTCAATACCTGTTTTTTTAATTATCCAATCACCTTGAATCTCTTTATCGGAAGAATTGACGATAAATCCTGTTACGCCATCCTTGACTATTTCCGGAATAGATCCGACCCCATAGGCAACCACCGGAGTACCGCAGCTCATTGCTTCTATCAATACCAATCCAAAGTGTTCCTCGGTAGTTGGAAAGAGAAAAAGTTTGCTTGTTTGGAAAAATGGTATAAGTTCATACCTGTTTTTGTCGGTAATAAAATGTATTGAAGGATTTGTTTCAATTTTTTTTAAGATATTTTCATACAACCATTGTTTGTGTTCAGGTTTGGATATACCATAAAGCACGGTTTCCTTTTTCATTTGGGTTGCTGTTTCAATTACCACATCCGGTCCTTTTGAAGGAATTGCTCTTCCGGCCCACATGATTATATTTCCTCCTGTTGCATGAAATTGAAAGACTGACGTATCTATGCCGTGGTAAATTGTTGTAAGGTAATTAATATGGGGCAATATTTTTCTCTGGTAATTACTTATTGATATAAAATGTACATTTTTGTTTTCTTGAAATAAAGAAAAATATTTTCTTGTATATTCCTCGTCGATGATGCGATGTAAGGTAATGACAATGGGCTTTGAGACAAATTGCGCAAATGGTAATATTAGATCTCCATCGCCAATATTCATATGATAAACGTCAAATTCTTTCTCGCGAGATATCGCCTTTGAAATAAGAGCCAATTCAAAGATGAAATGTTTATTATATTCATGAATATTTTTATATGAATTTGAGGGCAAATAATCGATACTCTCAATAGGTACGGGAAGCTTTGATTTGCCGGACGCAAAAGCGGTAATCTTCAAGCTGTTTGCTTTCGCATGTGTTGCCAGTGACTGAATAAGGGAATACGTGAAGATTTCTGTACCTTTCCGGCTGTTTTTGTCTATGTTAATATAATTTGATCCAATAATTGCTAATCTCATAAAATTTAACCCAAGCTCACTAGCGTTTTTAGGAACTCTGCCGACCAACGATAAATATTGTAATTCTTTACAGCAGTGCGCATTTTTTTCATTCGTTTTATTTGCTCAAATTCACTCATCTGTAATGCAGTAAAGATTGCTTCAGCCGTTGTATCAGCGTTATATGGATTGATAATTAATGCGTCTTTTAGCTCATGGGAAGCCCCGGCAAATTGGCTAAGGACGAGAACGCCTTTCTCATCATCTCGAGCCGCTACAAACTCTTTCGCAACCAAATTCATCCCGTCGTGGAGAGATGTAACAAGTAAAACATCGGCGAGTTTATAAAATTGGATCAATTCTTCATGTGCATAAGTCTTTTTAAGCAATACAATCGGTTTCCAGTTGCGTGTTTGATATAAATTATTTATGCGGTTAACTTCTTTTGCTACTTCTGCGTCAAATTCACGGTATTTTTTCACATTTTTTTTTGTTGGCGCTGCTATCTGAATAAAAGTGAGTTTTTCTCGGAGTGAGGGATTGTTGCGGAGTAAAATTTCAAGAGCCTTGAGCCTTTCAAGGATTCCTTTTATATAATCAAGCCTTTCAACTCCTAGGGCAATATATTTTGTATGGATATTAAGATCTTTCAATATTTTTTCTTGTTTTTCTCTCTCATCTTCAGTTATTGCTTGATGGTTACCGTTAGAAAAGGCGATGCTGACAGGAAACGGTTTGATGGCCGTCGTATGGCCATCACGCGTAACGCTATACTGTTCGTAGTCTATTAATGATTCTAACTCGTGGCCGACTGTTCCAATAAAGTTATTACAATGCAATTGCGTATGAAAACCTAATAGGTCTGCTCCAAGCATCCCATCTAAAAATTCTTTTTTCCAGGGGAAAATACTGAATGTTTCCGCACTCACCCATGGTTCGTGCCAAAACATGCCTATGGTTGCATCAGGCCTGGTTTTTTTAATTATGCTAGGGACAAGAGCAAGATGAAAATCTTGTACTAAAATGATAGGTTTTTTAAGATTTTTAATTTCGCTAAGAACTACCTCGGCAAATTTTTCATTTACTTGTCTGTATTGTTCCCAATCTTCTTTTCTAAAAGTCGGTCGTACGTGTGCAGAGTGGGTAAGCGGCCAAAGACATTCATTTGAAAAGCCTTCATAATAACCGTGTGTTTCTTCTTCAGTAAGCCAAACGCGTCTCAACGTGTATTTGGGATCATCAGGAGGGACCTGTACATGATCATTACTGTCAACAACTGCTTTGTCTTCTTCACCGCTTCCGTTTGCAATCCATATTCCTCCTGTTGATTGCATCAAAAGATCGGTCGCTGTTACCACTCCGCTTGCCGGAAAATAATAAGTAATTTTATTACCATTTTTTATGTGGATATAAGGCTCTCTATTCGAGACAACAACAATCTGTCTGTTCTTTATTAAATCTTTTACAAAGTGCTTAAGACGCTCTGCTGTCCATGGGGAATCAAGTTTTTCAAGGCTCGCTTCTGCTTCCTCACTTGCCGCAATTCGTGCTTGGATAAGACTTTGCTGCATATGGGCGACTTCTTTTAAAAGAGGGTTAAAAAGGGGATTTTGCGTAAAGGTTTGATTGTTATGGTTATTACTATTAAGCCTTGTGGACTGAAGAGATTCGACTAATTTTTGAATAGGTTTGGAAATAATCCACCTCAGGATCAGCAATATAGCAACAGATAAAAGAAGCGCCTGTATAATTATCCTCAAAGCGTTATTCGTCCAAATTTCAAGAAGCCTACCATCTATATACTGTGCATTTTGGACAACAAGCAATGCACCGACAACACTTTTTTTGTCATGGAGCGGTTGAGCATAGACATACAATTTCTTCCCATTAAACGTCACAAAGTCTCCGTCTGCCTTATCCGAATCCATGACGTCTGTCGCAATCTGTTGAGGTTGGGATAGCTCTTTTGGAAGGCTTGAAGAGACTGCGACAATATTGCCCGTATTATCTACGATTGCTAAACCCGCAATACGTTGTCTATTTGCATATCTTTTAACAAGTGTTTGTAAATATGCATCTGATTTATTGATAAAATTTGGTTCTACAGATTCCTTAAGGCCATCAGCAAGAAGCGATGATCGGTATTGGATATCATTCTCAAGTCTCGTTGACTCCTGGTTAACTTGATTTAAGGTAAATGTGATTGCAATAAGGCTAACAACCGTAAAAACAACCACAACAATCGTTAGTATTTGTTTCATGAAGTAACTATCATTATACACCAGAAGTATTGCTTAGGATATTTGGTATAATCTTTCAATATGAATCTTTCTGTCGGGATTGTCGGGTTGCCGAATGTCGGCCCCATACAGAGCTTACTTGCTCCCGAGGTCTACGTCCTCGCGTCGCAAGAGCGCTTATACGGGGCTCGACATTGCTTATCTGTTCAAAAAGGGGGTTGTAAATCGTGTCATTAGGTATTGGCATAATTGGTTTACCCAATGTCGGAAAGTCTACGTTGTTTAATGCATTACTTAAAAAACAACAGGCTTTGGCCGCAAATTATCCCTTTGCGACAATTGAGCCGAATATCGGAGTTGTTCCCGTTCCGGATGAGCGCTTAGTTCGACTCGCCGAGATTACAAAAGAAGAGGAAGGAATGGCAAATCTTCCTCCGATAAAACCCGCAACTGTTGAATTTGTCGACATCGCAGGTTTGGTCAAAGGCGCAAGCGAAGGTGCAGGTCTTGGTAATAAATTTCTTTCCCACATCCGCGAAGTTCAAATTGTTGCCCACGTTGTCAGAGCTTTTGAAGATGATGACGTTATCCGTGAGGGGAGCGTTGATGTTTTATCGGATTATAAAACGATTGAAACAGAGCTTATTCTTTCAGATTTACAAACTCTTGAAAACTCAAAAAGCAAAAATCAAAAGGCAAAAGTTCAAGGCAAAAATAAAAATGAATTACTAGAACGGGTAGAAAAAGAGCTTAACAATGGAATTCCGGCTCGAAATCTTAAATTAAGCGATGAAGAGAGAGAAATTGTGAATAATTTATTTTTATTGTCGAATAAAAAAGAGATAATAGTTCTTAATGTTTCGGAAAACGAATATAACGATGAAAACACTCCTAAAATTATTGAAAAATACGCGGAGATTTTAGATTTGGAGAAGAATAACTTTGTCGTCATTTGCGCAAAGGTGGAGTCAGAATTATCCGAATTAAGTGGGGAGGAACAAAAAGAATATCTAGAATCGCTTGGGGTTAAAAGTTCAGGCCTCGAGATGTTAATAAGAAAAGCATATGACCGTCTTGGTCTTATTTCTTTTTTAACGTGTGGGGAAAAAGAAGTTAGGGCATGGACCGTAAGGCGAGGCGCACCCGCTCCCGAAGCTGCAGGTGTTATTCATACGGATTTTATAAAAAATTTTATAAAAGCAGAAACTGTTTCGTATGAGGAATTTATTACAAACGGGGGCTGGAAATGTTGCCGTGAAAAAGGAAAAGTACGTTTTGAAGGCCGTGATTATATAATGCAAGAAGGAGATGTGGTAGAATTCAAGATAGGTCGCTGACGCTTCCTTCTTTCAGATAGGTAGATAATATGACGCACGAATTTGATTTACGCCAGTGTGCTATTTCTGAAGACAGAAAAGCAAAAACCCCAATTTTTCCGGCTCCTTTTACTCAAGAAGAAGCAATGTCCGGTGCCGCTCTTGTTAATATGCTTATGAGACATGAATTAAAAAAGAAAAGAACTAGCGTACAAAACGATCCGGAAAACCCCTTTGATTCTTTAGTTGGTGAATTAAATGCAGCAGCAACAAGAAAAAATGGAGGAAATGTCTATATCGGAGAATCAAGAATTAAATTAATTAGGGGAATGCTAAAAACTTATTGCGAGGAAAGAAAAATTGAGTTTGATAGCGATGATGTTCGTGAGTGTTTTTCTCAACTTGGAACACTAGAGAATGTTCTCACAAGGTTTGGCGGGGGATCAATAAGAAAAAATATAACTCAAGATCAAGATCCGATTCCGTCAGGGAAGCCTGGCTTGCTCGGTCGGTTATTGAGAAGAAAGCAATAGCTTGTTTATTATCCGCAATCGTGTAATCGTGTAATTATTCTCTAATAAGCGGAATTATTGAATTAGGAATTGGAAAGTAGTAAAGTACATATTATTATTTGCGCAGAAAGGTTTGGATAATATGACAAGACCTGAGGGTGATAATGTTAATCCACTTGCAGAATACGCGGCAAGTTTTGTTGCGCGGGAACATTTTGGCGAAGAAATTCTTCCTTCTTATCAAATTAGTATGCCTCGCATTTCGATTGAGCACGTGGCTATTGTTTTAAAAAGACATAAGAATAGGCTTATTCATGATTCTGGATCGCCAATTGTTGACGGATTTGACGTTGAAAGACTTTATCTTAAGTTGTTGAAGTCAGCTTACGGGAAATGGCCTGTTAACGGTGAAGCCGGTACAACTCTTAATCAAGGAGAAGTAGATTATCTCTTAAGTTTGAAAGATTCACTTGAAAATCCTTCTAAATTAGAATTGCGGCAAATTAAGAAAATAACACAAAAGATAAGAGATAAAGTTGATGATTCAAGAAAAAATAAGGAAAAAGAATTAAATCCAACACCTCAAAAGAATTTGATAAAAAGAATTATAGAAAAACAAAGGAAAATGCTACATGATAAACTGTATATTGGAAAAGATAAAGGAACTACTGTAGGTAAAAAAAGTAAAGGAAAAAAAATAGCAGAGAATGGTTACTTTCCGCCCAGATGGTAAAAAATGGATAATTGTATATTTTGCAAAATTGTAAAAGGTGAAATTCCGAAAGATTTTAAATACGAAGATGATTCTGTCGTAGCTTTTGATAATATAAATCCAGCAGCACCAATCCATCTTCTGATTGTTCCAAAAGAGCATATAGATGATTTTTTTAATGCAAAAGACCCAAAAACGCATATGGCAATAACCTTAGCAATTCACAAATTAATTGAAAAAACAGGGCTAATGGGAAAAGGATATAAAATAGAGGTTAATGGAGGAGGATCTCAGGAGATAGACCATCTTCATTTTCATCTTTTTGGTCCCACCAGAGCAAGAAAATAATATAATAGTGAATAAATAAGTTATTCATATTTAAAATGCCTAATCTTGAAAATAGAATCCTCAATACAAAATTATCCAGAAGAAAATTGCTTACCGGATCTGCGCTTACTACAGGAGGAGTATTTGCTGCTGCCGCAGGAATAGAAAGAAGCAGATGGACTGCAGTAATTGACCAATGGAGCGATTGGAAAAATTCAGACAAATCAAACGAGAAATTTTTGACTGAAAACAGGAATAAGCTTAAAAATCTAAAACTAGGCTGCTCATTTTCTCCGGAAGAATTTGGTATTAATCCTCAAAATATCGGGCCGGATAAGATAAGCGAATACGAAAATGTATTTAAGGCACTGGATGTTATAATTGATGACCTTGGAATAACAGATATAAGATTCGGAATAAGATGGTCAAACGCGGTAGACAGCAAGGGCAACTTTAATTTTTCTTTTTACAAGCCTTTTGTTGACCATTGTTTAGAAAAAGGCGCAAATATTTGTTTAAATATAGGACCGCTAAAAACTTTCAGATATCCCGAAGAACACCCTCCTCAATCGGTTTTGCAAAACGTTTCGTCTGTTCCTTCGCGTGGTCAAAGAATTACTCCTGACATGGATATAGCAAAAGAAGGAGTTTTACAGATGATGGAGCAGCTTGAATACGTCAAAAACAATTATGACGGAAAAATAGGCGCTTTCCAGTCTGATAACGAGCCGAATCAATCATCCGGACAATTCGGATGGGTGATGGGAAGTAATTATATGATCTCAAATATTGAGCTTATTCATGCAGCTTTTCCAAACTCTCAAATACTTGTTAACGCCGCAAACCCGGACAATATAGGAAAAATTGCCACTATGTTTAAAAAGATTATCATCTCTGGTCAAATAGAAACTGATAAATTGATTTTTGGGTATGATTATTACTATAAAAAACCTAAGCTTTCAGATGATCCCATAATAAGATGGATTGATCCAATAACTCGTGCAAGACTTGCCGGAAACGAAGATCTCAAAAAAAACCGTCAAGATGCTAAAAAATATGGATATAAAATTGAGGTTACAGAAGGTCAGGCAGAAGCGTGGAAGCCTTACTTTTCTCCCGGAAGCTCAGCGCGAGAATTCAGATTTATGCTTTTGAGGTGTATGAATGAGGTATTGGATATGAGTAAACAGTCACTATTGAGAATTTGGGGAGCTGAAAACGTTGCGCTTAATATAATAAACGGAGATTTAACCGATGACCACAATAATATTATCGAATTAATCAAAAAAATTAATCCTCAAAAACCGAAGCTTTATCTTTTTTGATATAAACTAGCAAAATTAGAGGCATTCTTGCTCTTTTAGCTTTTCATTCATTGCCTTTTGTACTATAATATAGTCTATTAAACTTTAAGGAGGTGTTTTATTTATGGTATATGTTAAAAAACAACCGGGGGATTCAGCAGACGCAATGATTCGAAAATTTTCACGCAAAGTAGCGTCAGAAGGCATAATTCAGGAAATGGAAAAACGTAAGTTTTACCTAAAGCCTTCTCTTGCTAAAAAATTTAGAAAAGTTCTTGCCAGAAAATTTGCAAAACAGCAAGCATGGACAAGACAATAAGTCAATTATAAATTATTAATTTTCAATTTTAAATTTCAAATGATAGATAATTCTTCTATATCGGTTCCTATCTTTATTGAAAGTAGGTATCGTGTCAACAGAAAAAGAATAAAGCGAGTAGTGGTAGACACGCTTATAAAAAATGGAGCTGGTGGACCGGCAGAAGTGTCAGTTGCAATCGTAGGGGATCGAAAAATGCGGTCGTTAAATAAAAAATACCGCGGACTTGATAAAACAACAAACGTCCTTTCTTTTTCCCAGACCGAAGGGGAAAGACAAGCCCTTCCTCCAACAACGACACTTTTTTTAGGAGACGTTGTTGTGTCCTATCCAAAAGTAATTGAAGAAGCATCGTTTGAAAAAATGCTTGTTGATGACAAAGCTTGTGAGCTAATAGAACACGGAGTTTTACATTTACTTGGTAAGCACCACCTGTAAAATAGAAGTTAGCTGATAGGGTTTAGGGTTTAGTTGATTAATTATTAATCTTGAGGTATAACTAAACGCTAAGTACTAATAACTAAACGCTCATGGTGTATTATCGCAAATATCGTCCTCAGACAATTGAAGAACTTGATTTGGATTCTGTTCGTACAAAACTTACCGCTATTCTTAAAAATCAGGAAATACCTCATGCATTTTTATTCACTGGCCCAAAAGGTCTCGGAAAAACATCAAGTGCGCGGATTTTGGCAAAAGCAATCAACTGTGAAAAGAATCAAGAAGCAGGAATCAAGAAGCAAGGGAAACGGCAAAAAGAACAGACTCCTGATTCAAAATTCATGATTCATGATTCCAATATTGAGCCTTGCAATAAATGTGATGCGTGTGTTTCTATAACAAGCGGTTCGGCAGTTGATGTTCTGGAACTTGATGCTGCCTCAAACAGAGGAATTGATGAAATACGAGAGCTCCGCGATAAAATAAAATTTTCACCGGCAGTCCTTTCCAAAAAAATTTACATAATTGATGAGGTGCACATGTTGACAACTGATGCATTCAACGCGCTTCTCAAAACTCTTGAAGAGCCTCCGGATCATGCGATATTTATTCTTTGTACAACTGAAGTATGGAAAGTTCCGCCAACAATTGCATCGCGTACTTTCCACGTTTCTTTTGAAAAACCAACGCAAGAGGAACTAGTCAGATCTTTGAGGCGAATTGTAAAAGGGGAAAAGCTTGATATTGAAAATGGAGTTTTGGAGGAAATCTACAAACTTTCAGAAGGGTCTTTTAGGGACGGGTCAAAAATACTTGAAGATCTTTCAATTGTTTCCTCGGGTAAAAAAATAAAAAAAGAGCTTTTGGAGGAGACTTATAAATCCGATAGCATTGAAAAAGATTCAAGGGAAATTCTAATCTTTTTAGCGCAAAAAAAGGCAAAAGAAGCGCTTATTATAATTGAAAAACTTTTTCAAAAAGGAACGGACATGGCGCTTGTCAACGAGAAAATTGTTGAAGAATTGAGACTCCAATTGCTTGCGACTGCCGGCATTCAAAAAAATAAAGATACACTAAATTTTGATGTTCGCGATCTGGAAATACTTATTGATTTTTTTTCCGAGTCATACAAACACCTAAAATATACTGTTATCCCAAGCCTTCCTTTGGAACTTGCGATAATGAGATGGTGCTATGCGGATGAGACTTTGGAAAAAAATGAAAACGAAGAAAAAAAAATAGATGTTGAGAAAAAAGAAGAAGTAGTAGCTCAAAAAAAAGATGACATTTCCGATGACAAAAAATTCGGAGAACTTTTCAACCCTACATCAGTCGGTCAAAATTTCTTTCTTTCACTTCTTGATAGTGTTAAAAAGGACAACCATTCAATTGCTGGAATTTTGCGCGGTTGTAGTCTTGTAAGCTTGGACAAAGAAAAAGTTGTTCTTGAGGCCAAGTATAAATTTCATAGAGATAAATTAAACGAAGATAAAATAATGAAAATAATTGAGAAAAGAGCGGGGGAAATATTAAGAAAAGATATAAGAATTATTATTGAATTGAAGAAGTAGTTTTAATGTATAATAGATGTAAATAATAAAGTCCGACGGCGTTCAGGTTCGTCTCAAGGCTTACAGCCATGCAGCCGAAACTTTACTTTGGCGGATGTAAGAAACTCTAGGATTCATAAAATTCGTCAAGAGTTTCTAACAAAGGAGGTGTAATTTATGTTTAATCCATTAAAAGGACTTGGGAATTTAAATAAGCTACGTCAGGAAGCGATGCGTATTCAAAAAGAATTGCAGCTTATTGAGGTGGAAGAGGAAAAAGGCCGGGCGTATGTAAAAATTACCGGTGATATGAAAATAAAAAGTGTAAAAATAAGCGGCGAGGAAATGGGAGATTTAAAAGATGCTCTCAATGATGCTATAGAAAAGGCCCAGAAAAAAGCAGCGGCAAAAATGCAGGAAGCAGGAGGACTTAGTAGTTTGCTTGGAGGAGGTAAATAAAATGATTTTTGGTGATGGCTCCAATAAAGAATTATCAGAGGGTATAGCTAAGGCTCTTGCTGTAGAAATTTTTTATCCTGAAGTTGATGTTTTTCCGGATAGCGAACAAAGAGTAAGAATAAATCAGAGAGTTGTTGGGGAAAAAATATATTTAATAAAATCAATCACCGCTCCTGTTGACAGCGCAATAATGCAGATAACTTTTTTAGTCGACGCTCTGAAAAAAAATGGAGCAGACAACGTAATCGGCATAATTCCTTACATTCCGTATATGCGCGCAGACCACATGTTCCGTACAGGTGAAGCAGTTCCTCTAGAAGTTATTATTAAAATGATTCAAGATTCAGGTCTTGATGAAATAATTATTGTTGATCCGCACAGTATAAAAATACCCGAGCTTTTCTCAATTAAGGTTCATGATTTGTCAGCGCTTTCTTTGTTTGCCACAAAAATTAAAGAGATAGAGCCCAAGCATGCAAATATTACTATTGTATCTCCTGATATGGGAGGTATTAGACGTTTGAAATTAATCGATGAGATGCTTTGTGGAGTCAACCAAGTTGTTATTAATAAAGACAGGGATTATCAGACAGGGGAGGTTAATGTTGCCGCTTTTGAAGGGAAGATAAAAGGTACATGTTTTATTATCGATGACATTATCTCAACGGGAAAAACGATTGCACAAGCTGTGGAAACGCTTATAAAAAACGGTGCCCATTCGGAAAGCTCAGGGCAAGCAGAAAAAGTGTATGTTTTCGGTACTCATCCTGTATTTTCAGAAAATGCAACAGAATTACTCCAGAATTTAAAAGCTGAAAAAATCTTTGTAACAGATTCTATTCCGGTACCAAAAGAAAAACATTTTAAAAAACTTGAGGTATTATCTATTGCCGAGATTATCGGGTCTTCCATCCGTTAAATTTTGACCACTCTTGCATTGCGATTTAGAATAATGATATTCTAAGATTATGGATGATTCTGGAGTAAGCAACACCGATCAAATTGTTCAACAGGTTGAGAAAGATTTATTGGCAGAAATAGTTAAAAATTTAAAAAAACATAATTTAAAGCCCGATGAGGCGCAACTATTAGCTAAAGAGTTTTTATCCTTCCTTCCTCCTAAAGATTTTAATGATTTAGTTGAGATCTTAAAAAATATCGGGTCTAAGTATTCCGAAGCAAGAGATGTATATGTTAAATATCATGCAATGCAAGAAGATATGAACTCAAAAGTAAAATTGCAAGCAATGGCAGAACATATAAATAATGGAAATATAGAGAAGGCAATAGAAGTAGCAAAAGGAGGTATTACGAATGGGTGAAGTAGCAGGGGGTATTGGGGGTGCAGTCGTAGAAACAGCCGCAGAAGGCGTAGGGGGTGTAGCTGCTCCGGCTGTTGAATCGGCTGTGGATACAGCAGCAGATAATTTGGCTTCTACAATCGAAGAAGTAGAAAACGTAGAAGGAGTAGATTCTGCATTCCAACAATTAGCAGAGGGAGAAGTAGGAGGCGAAGCTGGTTCGGTATCAGATGCCGAGCAGGACATACAATCTCATGCAGAAGCCGAAGATTCCATAAATTCTCAAGATCAACAAGGAGAAGCCGATGAGTCTGCGACAGATACCGTTTTAGAGCAAGCAACAGATGGAGGTACTGATAGTTCACAGGCAGACAAGATGGACGGACAAGATACCGGCGGAAAACAAGTTGTCGATGAAACTAGTGAGTCTGGTGGAACCGAAGAAGCTACTGGTGAAAGTGGTGAGATTGCAAGCGGAATAGAATCTCTAAATGCTGAAGTAAATACCTTAACCGGAGAAATTCAACAATTGAAAGATCAACAAGCTGCAATAGTAAACAGGATTAATGAAGCTATGACGCAAATACCAGGTTTGGAATTAACAATAAAATTGGCTATGGAAAATGCGTCCCCATCTGAAAAGCAAAAACTGGGATTATTATTGTCATTGCTAAACTTACTAATTAATGCGGCTGGGATTATGATTGGAGCAGAACAAACAAATAAAAAACAAAAAAATAATGAATCACGCCCTGCTGTACAGCCTAAAAAAGATAAAGAGTTTACTCCTATAAAGGCTAATATTGGGTTAGCTGCAAATCCAATAATTCCCAAAGGTCCACCTGCATCAGCAGCACTACGATAATAAATGAGGTTATCTATTTCCGGTTTGATTGTTCTGGAGATTGAGGATTCTCAAAAGACCTAGGCCTTGCCTTCGCTTTCATGTTAGCAAAGACAATAGCTCCTGCAGCAGTAATTTCTCCTGTCCCCGCAGCTGTATACCAAAGAGCTTTTTGGATTTTATCTTGATCAATTAAATCGATTGCATGAAGTATTGCTCCCGGTCCAAGAATTGCTCCTGTTACTAAGAGAACTAACGCAACGGGAGTTTTTGCAAATTGCTCAAATTCTTCCGATATGCTCTGATGTTCTGGATTTCTCATTGTTCACGAATTATATTCTTTCCAGCTTTAATTGTCAAAACCCTCTTAGTTAGGAGGCTGTGATGTAATTGTGTTCTTTATATCAAGATTGGTCTTCCAAATACTTCTATACTGCAGTCATGATACAGAAAGATCAAATACTTACAAAAGAAAACAGAGTGGATATTGGCGAGATGAAACAACAAGCCCGCCAACAGGTTGCAAAAATTGAGCTTGAAGGGAAAGAGGCGGAGGAAGAGGCAAGGGAATTAGAAATGGAATTGCGAGAAGCTGAATTGGCCGCTGAAAAAAAAGAAGAGGAAGAACGAAAAGCAAAAGAAACCAAAGAAAAAATAAATGAAACAACGGGGTAAAAATGAAAAATATTGACAATCAAATTCAAATAATAACAAAAGATATTAAAAGAGACATATTACTTATGATTGTTTTAAAACTGAAATATTCTGAAATTGGAGTAGGACATGCAAAACAATTAGCGCGTGAAGTAATTGATGCTTGTAAATATGAAAACACAGATGATATTTTTAAGGGTTTATTTGAGTTATCAAAAAGATATGCGGAAGTAAATGATGTATTTATCAAACAAGCAAATAATTTTGACAAATTTTTTGTAGAAGAAGGTTTGAAACGAGTTAAGGATGAATTGAAGGGTGGTGAAAATTAATGGAAGGAATGGAAGGAGTACCGATGACAAATAACGTTCCGGTTGCGGTTACACAAAACAATTCTGGTCCGGAAAGTACGGGTGGGTTTAAAGAAGATATTGGAGAATTAAGCATTGATAAAGCAGGAAATCCGGAGGCTCAAGCTGACGTTCAATTAGGTCAGCAAAAACAAAATAAAAGCGTAGCCGACAGACTTTTTGATTCTGCAAAAAGTGAAGGAGCTGATATTGCTCTTGAAAAATTTGCAGGCGATGGATTTGAAGAAGATGAAGAATCTATGAAAACAGACAAAAACCAACCGCAAGAAGAAATACGAGATGGGGATGTTGAGAAAGAGTCAAATCCATTAGACCAAAAAGTGGAAGATCTGGAAAGTAGGGTCTCCGAGCTTTTGTCAAAAAATGCTGATTTGACCGAAAGGCTTGAAAAAACTCAGGAACATTTAGATATGATTCTTAAAACCGGGTATGAATTAGTTCAGGTTTTGAAAGTTTTGAAAAAACTGATTGAAGAAGAGAAGGATGAAAAGAAGAAAAAGAGCCTTTTGGAGATTTTGATACTTCTGATGGGGCGCTTACTGCAAGAAGTGATAGATCCTGAAACAGAGAGGGAAGATAATAATAAACCTGTTGAAAAAGCAGCATAAGCCCGATATACTTGGAATATGCTGTATTCCAAACTTTTTCCAAAAACTATTAAGGAAGCGCCGGCTGATGAGGTAGCGGTGAACGCCAAACTTTTACTTCGCGGGGGATTTATAGATAAGCTAATGGCAGGGTCCTACAGTCTTCTTCCTTTGGGAAAACGGATTGAAAGAAAGATTGAACAAATAGTTCGGGAAGAGATGAATGATACGGGAGCAGAGGAGATTTTAATGCCGCTTTTGCACCCAAAATCTGTCTGGAATGAAACGGGACGTTGGGATAAAGCAGATGAAGTAATGTATAAATTAGAAAAGCAGGATAAAGAATTTGCGCTATCCTTTACTCATGAAGAGATATTTCTTGATCTAATAAGAAAACACATCAATTCCTACAAAGATCTTCCAATTATGCTTTATCATTTTTCAACAAAATTTAGAAGTGAGCTGCGGGCTAAATCCGGAATTTTACGCGGGCGCGAATTCTTAATGAAAGATTTATACAGCGCGCATACCTCTCAGGAGGATCTCGATAATTATTACGAGAAAGTAAAAGAAACATATCTGAAAGTTTTTAAAAGATTTGGTCTTTCCTCAGTAGTTACAGAAGCTGCGGGCGGTGTTTTTACTGATAATGTTACCCATGAGTTTCAGGTAGTTGCAGAAACGGGGGAGGATGAAATAATTTACTGTCCGGGAGGAGACTTCTCCCAAAATATGGAGATTATAAAAGAGCCTGAAAAGCTTGAGGGAAAGCAGTGTGATTTAGGACACGGGCCGCTTCAAAAAGTAAAAGCTATTGAAGTTGGAAATATTTTTAGATTCGGAACAGCATACAGCGAAAAAATGAATGTGTCATTTGTCAACGATAAAGGTGAAAAACAATATGTATATCTGGGAAGTTATGGGATTGGTATAACACGTATGATTGGTGTGTTGGCAGAAGTGTTTCATGATGACCGGGGTCTTATTTGGCCTGAGAGTGTTGCGCCGTTTCAATTTCATCTTATTGGTATTGGAGAAAGCGGGGCAGAAGAAGTTTACAAAAAATTAACAGAAAAGGGATTTGAAGTTTTATATGATGATAGAGATATAGGCGCCGGTGAAAAATTTGCGGATGCTGATTTAATTGGTATTCCTACACGTCTTGTTGTTTCACCAAAAACGGGCGCTGGAAAAGTGGAAGTTAAAAAAAGAAATGAGGAAAAAACAGAAATCGTTTCTTTTGAAAAATTATTTGTTTAGAAAAATTTAAAGAATTTTGCCCAGAAAACACCCCAGACTATAATTAACACCACAACAAGAAGTATTATTATTTTTACTGAAAGTTTTTTCCCTTCTTTTTTTGCCATAACCGCTCGGTTAGTATCTACTGGTTGTGAACCTCCGGGCTTTTTTACATCGGATGAAAAAACAAAAGGTTTTGAGGTCCCCGTATCATTTAATGCACGAGGTGATGGACTTGGTGGAAGAGTAATATTTATATTTGTTGCTGGTGCAGGGCCTGTCTGAATCGTAGGAGGAGGTGTAAGAGGAGCTGCTTGCTGCGCTTGAGGGGGTGTGGTGACAGGAGGAGGTGTTTGAGGTGGAACAACGGGCTGTGCCGCCGGAGCTGGCGTAGAGCTTGCCGGAGTATTCATAACCCTTTCATAGATTTGTTTTAACTCCGGGGTGAGTCCTTGCTTTTTGTCATCCATGTATTAATCATAGGACGGTTTTTGCTTGCTTGTCAAGTTAGGAAAAGTGAGCTATACTGTTTAATCAAAATGAAACGAATTGTTACGCACAAAGCCAGTGATTTGGATGCTATTGCTAGTTCTTGGATTATAAAAAAATTTTTACCAGGATGGGACAATGCTGTTATTGATTTTGTCCCCGCAGGAAGTAAATTTAAAGGTACGTATACTAAAGAAGGTGAGGCAATTGAAGTCGTTGACGGCGCAGAAGTAATACATACGGATACCGGAATGGGACCACTTGATCATCATCAAACAAACGATGATAATGTCTGCGCGACAAGTCGAGCTTTTGATTACGTTCTTGAAAACGGAAGTCCAATTGCAAAAAATCCGCAAAAGAAAGAAGCTTTAAGACGGATGGTTGATTATGTTATAGACGATGACCATTTTCAAGAAGTTTTCTACCAAAACCCAATGACCGAAACATATGATTTTTCAATTGTTTCTCTTATTCACGGAATAAAACTTCAATACCCAAAAGACGATGCGACCTGTCTAAGATTTGGTCACGACATGATGGACGCGGCATATCATTATTTTGAAAATAAGATTTGGGCAGAAGAGGAAATAAAAGAAAAAGGAATAAAATTTGAGACCCGATGGGGAAAAGGAATAGCGATTGAGACCTTAAACGATACGGTTCTTAAGCATGCACAGCAAGTGGGGTATGTAATCTCGGTCAGAAAAGATCCTGCTACAAATTCTATTAGAATAAAAGCTAGGCCTAAAAGAAGAAGTGGTAAATTTTTTCCAAAAGGTGTTTATGAAGATGTGGATGTTGATTTAACACCGGTCTATGAAAAGCTAAAAAAAATGGATCCGGATGCAACTTGGTATAATCATGTTTCCGGTCGTATGCTTTTAAACGGAAGTACAAAAAACCCGGAAATGAACGGCACAAAACTTACCCTTGAGCAGGTTGTTGAAGTTCTAAAAAGTATTTAGTCTTAAGCTTCTTCAGCATTTGTTTTCTCTTCCTGTTCTGAAAATTTAAGGTCTGCTATGACTTTTTCAAGTCCGCCGTCCATTATAACGGGTAGATTATGATACGATTTGTTTATTCTGTGGTCTGTAAGTCTATCTTGCGGAAAATTGTAAGTGCGGATTTTTTCAGCTCTCATGCCTTTTCCAACCTGTGTTGATTTAAGCTCTGCAATTATCTTATTTTGTTTTTCAACTTCCATTTCCCACAATTTTGCACGCAAAACTTTCATCGCATTCTCTCGGTTTTGATTTTGGTGGCGTTCTGTTTGGCAAGTTACAACAATTCCTGTAGGTTTATGTTTCAATCTTACAGCTGTTGAAACTTTATTTACATTTTGACCGCCATGGCCTCCGGCTCTGTACGCTTCAAATTCAATATCGTCAGGATTTATATGGAGATCAATATCTTCAAGTTCCGGTAAAAGCGAAACTACAACAGTTGATGTATGTACGCGGCCGCGCTTTTCTGTTTCAGGTACTCTTTGAACTCTATGAACGCCTGCTTCATACTTGAATAATCCAAAAACGTTTCGACCTATTATTTTTATTGTATATTCGTCAAGTTGCTCAACGTGAAATTTTTTTACCGCGGCAAAACGTTGGTACATTCTTAGCAATTCATTTGCAAAAAGTTTTGATTCATCCCCTCCGGCCGCCCCTTTTATTTCAATAATTGCGTTACGGAAATCAAGACTTGATGTGTCGGACGGAGAGCTTGAAGTAGAATAATCTTTAGAATTTTCTCCGGCTTTTTGCATCTCTTCTTTTTGTTTTTCCAAATCCTTAATTTCTTCTATGGCAAGAGAGGAGAGGTCCGGATCTGAAAGTAAAAGCTTTGCTTCCCGGATTTTTCCATCAATTAGCTCTATTTGTTCTTGGATAAAGGATTCCATTGTGTTGTAAATAGGATAATTTCGCTATTTTTTTAAAGCCTCAAGCATTTCGCGAAGGGTCTGGGGTTGCCTTGCTTCTTTTTCTTCATCTTTCTTGGTTTTTAAAGGTTTGGCTGCTTCCTGTTTGATTCTGAATTTTTCTATTCTTGACGCACTGTCAACAAATCTTTGCTGCCCTGTATAAAAGGGGTGACATTTATTGCAAAGCTCTACATGGACCTTATCTTTTGTTGATCCCACAGTAAAACTGTTGCCGCAAGAGCAGACAACATTAGCAATAGGATTGTATTGTGGGTGAATACTTGCTTTCATACTTGAAATATTCTATACTAACGACGCCTAAAAAGCAATGCTTTAAAGTAGGTGGGACATGCTTGAACAATCAAAAGAAGGCCCGTTCGTAATCGATGATTCCGCGTCCTCAGTTGAAAGCCCGCAAAAAGAGGATATTTTATCAATTTGTGCCGCACGTGGAATTCCATTCGAAAATCTTGATCCAAAATTTATTCCTCTCTTAAATCAATTTGTAGCGAGAAAATGGGTTAAAAAGGATGATGCTATTGAAAGGAAAATTAGGCAAGCTTACAGACAAGAAAATAAAGAAATTCCTCCGCGTGAAATTCTTTTTAACCTAGAAGCTCTTATTGGAGTAAGAGCGTATCGGGCAAAACAACCAGAGGTGTTAGGCGAATACTCGGGTCTTGTTTATTCATTTTATGAAGAGCATAGTTTGTCTCAAGTCGAATTAAACAAAGAACGCATGGCAATCGTTGCTAAAATAAATCTAACACAACAAGAATTACATATTTTTTTTGCGGCCAAGTAAGTGAAGTGGATGATAATGTAATCGTCCTTCCGCAATGTAAATTCCCAAAAATACAAGAAATGCTCCCGCGACAAAGAATTCATCGGGAAATTCGTTAAGAAGTGGAATTGCAATAATAATTGCAATAACAGGATCTAAATAGATAAATACTCCTGTTTGTGAAGCCGGCATGTACTTTACTGCCCAGAAGAAAAGATAATAAGCGATAACTGAAGTAAAAATCGCACCAAAAACAACACCAATAATCAATCGGAAATTATCCGGATTTGCAAGAAATGGAGAAGAGATATTTTCTTGTATGAAAAAAGGTAGAAAACAAAAGGTTGCTATTATAAAAGAATAAAAAGTTAGAGTTACCGGGTGGTAATTTTTAATAAGTTTTCTCCCAAAAATTATATGAGTGAGTCCGCCAAGCATAGTTACAAAAAATAACAAGTTTCCAAGTGCTGCAATTTCTGTTCCGTGATTGAATAAAAGTGGTTTTAACATAACGATAAGTACGCCGATAAGGCCAATGACTGAACCTATTATAAATTTCTTTTTGACTTTTTCTTTCAGATAAAACACAGAAATAAAAATAAGAAAAATAGGTCCTGCGCTTCCTATGATTGTTGCATTGATGCTTGGCGCAAATTTTAATCCGAAAAAGAAAAATGCTATGTTTGCTCCAACACCTACAATGCCAAGAAGTAGGAAATTTATAATGTCCGATTTTCTGACACTTAAATACTTAATTGCAAAAGGAAATATGATAATGGTTGCGAGTAAAAACCGAAGATAAGCAAGAGTAAAAATGCCGGTAGATTGCAGAGACCATTTAAAGATAGGCGGAGCCGCGCCCCAAATAATATTGGCGATGATAAGCGCGACAACGGCAGTTTTGAATTTACTTAATCTCATTTGGTAGTGAGTTTAGTTCAACAATCTTTTTGACAATTTCTCCTGCCTGCCCCGTAGCGGAGCGGCTCGGGGCCTGAGATTTTGTCCGAAGTTCGACTGTTTTATCATCAATAGGAACAACCACATAAGGAATTTCTTTTTTCTCGGCGTATTTAAATTGTTTTTCAAGTTTTGATTCATCAAGCCAAGTCTCGGCATTTATATTTTTTGACCTAAGCATAGAAGTTATTTTTAGTGTTGTTTGTTTAAGTTTGTTTGAGGGAATACTGACAAGAACTTGTGTTGTTGCAAATTTTTTTGGTAACAAATTTTGTTCTTCCAGAACTTCAACTGTTCTGTCAAATCCAAGACCAAATCCAACCGCCGGCTGATTTTGTCCTGTAAATAGTCCAATCATTTTATCCCATCTTCCTCCACTGCAAATAGAACCTGTGCTATTTTGAGCAATTGTTTCAAATATCATTCCCGTATAGTAATCTAATCCTCTTGCGAGAGTAGGTTCGTATTGTACTTTTGATGTATCTTTTCCCATAGATTCTAAAACATCTAAAACCTGTTTTAGGTTTTCTGTCATGGGTTTGTCTTGAAGAGACTTAAGGGTGCTGCGTGCGTCAGCGTCACTCATTCCTTTTTCAATCATCTCCGAAAGTACTGTGCTTTCTCCAAGTTTTTCGAGCTTATCGATTACTGAAACGTATTTTTTATCTAAGCTCTCAAAATTTGCACGATCATTTATTTTTATTATTACATCAAGTTTCAGCTCTTTATAAATATCAATTACTAAACCCAAAAGCTCCGCGTCTGCGATAACAGAACTTGTACCAATTATGTCTGCGTCACACTGCAAGAATTCACGATAGCGTCCCTTTTGCGTATTCTCGGCGCGCCAGACATTTGAAATTTGATAACGCTTGAAGGGTAGAGGAAGGTCATTTTGATACTGCGCAACAACCCTTGCCAGCGGTACTGTTTGATCATATCTTAAAGCTACACGACGTCCTCCATTATCCTCAAAACGGTACATTAATTTATCTCCTTCTTCACCGTACTTTCCAAGAAGAATATCTTCATATTCCAAGCTTGGCGTTTCTAAAGGTTCAAATCCATAAGATTCAAACACGCGTTTCAGCGTTTCAATAACATAATTTCGTTTCCTTACTTCCTTCGGAAGGAAGTCTCGAAAGCCTTTCAATGTTCTGGGTTGGATCATATTCTTTATCATATCAAATTTGTTTATTGAATTATATATTGTCGGAAATTAATTTATAAAATCTGCTGGAGTTAATTCTTAAAATAACCCTAACATTTCCATTTTCGCTTCTGTTAAATATAGTCTGTCCGGTATTCTTTCCTTTTTTAGACACATGTATAAATCCTTTTAAGCTTTGTTTAATAATTTTTTGATCCAAAAATATCGAAACAGCAAGAGGATCATAGAAAAAATCGAAGTCGGCATTATTATTTAGAATTATGCTCTTTATAATCTTACCTTGACGTGATTTTTGTTTTATGTTTACAACTTTATTTTTAAACTCTTGTGTTGCCGGAGCAAAACGTGCAGCATCTATTCCAATCATTTTAATTGGAATTTTTGAAGAAAATACTATATTTGCTGCTTTTGGATCAAGCAGAATATTATATTCTGCAATTTTTTCAGGTGGAACATTTCCGCTATAAATTCCGCCGGCCATGACAAAAATCTCGTTTATTTTGTTTGTAAAACAGTCTCCGTATTTAGTTATTAAGTTAGCAATATTTGTAAGCGGCCCAAGCGCAATAATTGTTGTATTATTTTGTAATTTTTCAAATATAATTTTTTCATAATTATTCTTTCTTTTAATACTCTTAATCGTTTTCTGAAAATAGGGCAGAAGAATAAGATTTTCCGCCCGTTTTCTGTCAAATGTTGGAAATGCTCTTGTATTATTGTTTGAAGATTTTGCCGAACCCACTATTACCGGAATTGTCAGTTTGTAATAACTGATTAAATTATAAAGGTTTAGCGCCCCTTTTCTTGTACTTGATACTCCAAAAACCGTGCTGAAACCCGTAACTTTGACACGATTTGATAAAAGCAAAAGCGATATTGCCATAATATCGTCATTTCCCATATCCGTATCTATAAATATATTTTTTATTTTCTTCATAGTTTTTTTGCCAATAAAAAACCGCCTTTCGGCGGTATAAAAAAGTTTATTTACTAAATTTTAGGCCAAATAAACCTTACCGCCGTTTCTCGCGGTAAGATGATGAATTTTATTTGTTTTCATGCTATTCATGTATGATGTATTATCTCAAAAAAAATATATGAAATCAAATTTAAGCGTCGCGGTTTTTAAAGTTTTAAACAAGCGTGGGTGCGGTTTTGAGAAAGTCCCACATCTGTGCACATCCAACATCAAAGCTTTCATAGCTAGATTCGTGTCCTAGTTCTCTAGACATAACATGATGTAAGCCTTGTTCTTGTGCGTGAAATCTATCCAATATAGGTTCATAATAGACTTTGGTTACTTTTCTTGTTGATATATCCATATCAAACAGTTCGGGATTGGCAAGATACTTAATTAACTGGTCTTCGGAAACATGAGGGAGCTGCATTTTTTTTGTTTGGGCTTCAATTCGTGCAGCGTGATGCATAAAATTCATTCCGATACGTATTAAGTTTACGCGAAGAGACGGGTGGGCTTTTGCAGTCACTTCCGACATAAGCGCGCTACATTTAAATGTAGTTTCATAGTACTTATGTATAATTTCCATTTCTTTTATAAAAGCATGTTGTGCTTGTTCCTCATCAGTTCTAGATTCTTTGCGGGGGAAAAAATTTCTGAAGGCTGTTTCTGACGAATATGATCCAATAGGAAATATACGAAGTGTTGGTTTTGATCTCTCTTCTCCCACCATGCGTGTATTCTATCACAAGAATATTAAAATTTCTTTTTATGCGTCGCGGTTTTTAAGCTTTTCTCCTGTTGAGGCACGATTCGGTGTTGGATTCATTCCTGCCCGTTTTCCGCCGGGAAGAGAAATGGGAGTCGAAAGTCTTTCTTGTTCTTCTCTTTCTTTCCGCAATTTTTCTTCCTCTTCTTCTTTTTCTCTTTGTTGTTCGCGTCTTTGCTGGTCATTTTTTTCTGTTTGTCCCATCTGTTGCGCTTGGTGAAAAAGTGTTGAATTTAGTCTTGCCTCCGCTTCTTCATGCGTCAATCCCGTATCCCGTTTTGTTCTTTCAGCTTGGTCAGGAGTGATTTGCTCGGAAGGCTTATTGTTGTTTGCAATTGTTCTTAATTCATTTTGTCTTTCTGCAATTTGAGCGCCAGATGTAGCTGCGTCCTGTTCCTGAATTTGTTTGACTGTTTTATCGGGAAGCGGAATTCCAAGCATTTGCGCAAATGCTTCACGACCTGCGTCCTCCGCGGCTTTAAGCGTCTGTTTTGAAACAGAGGAAATTATTTCTTTTGCTTTTTCTTCGCTTTGTTGTACGAGTTTTGGAGCCGGCATGATTGTTTACAATTGTAATTACTTTAAATAAATAAATCAAACATACATAATTTTTACAAACAAATTTCCGCTACATTCCCCCTTGTATTTATGGGTGAGATTTTGATATCATTAACAAATCTTTGGAAAAAATATATGCGTGACTATAAATTGGTATTATTATTAAAAAGTGATTTAAAAAAAGAGCAAAAAGATAAGCTTTTGGAAGATATAAAAAAATATCTTGGTAAAACCGAGTCGGATAAAATGACCAGTCTTGGCGAGAAAAGACTTGCATACACAATAAAACACGAACAAAAAGGCGAATACTTTTTGATAGAATTTAAAAGCGATAAGGTATCTGGGGAATTGGATAACAGATTGAGAGTGAATGAATCAATACTACGGTATTTACTAATAAGAGATAATTAAGAGAATAAAAATAGGGTTTAGGGATTAGTTTTTAAACTAAACGCTAGACGCTAATAACTAATAACTAAGCATATGGCAAGAAGTCTTAACAGAGCAGAGTTGATAGGAAATTTGACGCGAGATCCTGAATTGCGATACACGCCGCAAGGAACAGCTGTTTGTACGTTTAGTGTTGCGACAAATAGAAGTTGGGTTACTGATTCCGGAGAAAAAAGAGAAGAAGTGGATTTTCACAAAGTTGTTGCGTGGAATAAATTGGCAGAGCTTTGTTCACAATTGCTTACAAAAGGCAGAAAGGTATATGTTGAGGGAAGAATTGCAAATAGAAGTTGGACAGGGCAAGACGGGACGCAAAAAACAACAACAGAGATTGTCATAAACGATATGCTTATTCTTGATAGTAGGCGTGACCATGGTGAGAAAGAAGAAGAGCCAGTAAAGCCAAGTGTTACTGCCGAGTCGGAAGCAGAAGAAGCAAAGCCCGCAAAAAAAAGTACTAAAAGTCCCAACGAGGATGAAAAACCAGAAGTGAAAAACGAAGAAGACATAAATCCGGACGATATACCGTTTTAGGTTTTAGGGTTTAGTTTAAACAAATTATGAAAAAGAAAGACGTAAAAACAGCAAGAAAATCAAGGATTAAGGAAGCGCCAAAAGCGTGCTTTTTTTGTAAGGAAAAAAAGGAACCGTCCTTTTTAACAAGCGAAGTTTTATCCCGATTTACAAGTGAAAGAGGAAAAATTCACCCTAGGTCAAAAAGCGGAGCATGCGCTAAGCATCAGCGACGCGTAACAATAGAAATTAAGCGCGCCCGATATCTTGCCCTTCTTCCTTTCGTTGTTCGACCGGATTAAAGTCAAGGCATAATTTGATAATGAAAAAAAACGTTTCCCTAAGCGGATTACAGGTAATTTTAATTATTCTTATTGCGTCTCTAGTCGGATATTTTTACGGGACAAATAAAGTTAGTCTTCAGTGGAAAAAATATTCTCCTGTTGTTTCAGTAAAGCCGGCAACTCCTCCTGCAGGACAAATCCTTGATATGTCGGTTTTTTTCACGGTTCTTGATAAAATAAATACGGAATATTATGACAAGACAAAAATTAATCCCAAAAAAATGCTTTACGGCGCGATAACTGGAATGTTATCAAGCCTTGATGATCCGTATACGTCATTTTTCCCTCCCAAGCAAAATAGTGATTTTAAAACCCAACTCGCTGGAGAATTTTCAGGAATAGGAGCCGAGCTTTCTCTTTCACCCGACAATAAAATAATGGTAGTTTCTCCTCTTGATGGATCACCTGCCGAGAAAGCAGGAATAAAAACAGGCGACATAATAGTTAGGGTTAACAATGAAGATATGTCCGGATGGACAGTGGCGCAGGCAGTTGACAAAATTCGTGGACCAAAAGGATCATCTGTTACTCTTGGTGTTCAACACGCAAAAACTACACAAATAACAGATATTACAATAGTGAGAAATACGATCACAATAAAAAGCGTTAAAGGGTGGGTAAAAAAAGTTGCCTGTTCAAATAATTCATGCGAAGAGAAAACCGATTGTGCTAATTGCGCAAGTGTTGCCTATATGCGGCTTTCTCAGTTTGGAGATAAAACAAATGATGAATGGCTTGAGCTTGTAAACTCGCTTTTCCCACAGATTAAAAAAGAAAATAATTTCAAAGGAATTATTCTTGACGTGAGAAATAATCCAGGAGGATATTTAAATGATGCCGTATTTATTGCGTCTGAATTTTTGAAAGATGGGGTAGTGGTTACTCAAGAAGATGGGGTAGGATCAAAAGAAAACCTTTCTGTCTCTCGTAAGGGTTTATTAACAGATATTCCTGTGGTAGTACTTGTAAATAAAGGATCAGCTTCTGCATCTGAAATCGTTGCGGGTGCGCTGCGCGAGCGTATTAATACAAAATTAATTGGGGAGAAAACATTCGGGAAGGGCACAGTTCAGCAGGCGCTTGATGTTGATGGTGGTGCATCGCTTCATTATTCAATTGCAAAATGGCTTACTCCAAATGGGACATGGGTTAACAAGACAGGATTGGAACCTGATGTAAAAGTGGAGTTTGATGCGACAAAAAGCGCAGACCCTAGCAACCTGCCTGCCGGCAGGCAGGATTTTGACAACCAGCTCCAGGAAGCAATAAAAGAATTAGTTAAATAAATTCCCTCATTGCATTGTTTCAAGCCTCTTGTGTATAATGCGTTTTATTGTATGGCAGGACCTGAAAGACCAGCATTGGCAAGAAGATCATTTGATAGATTAGATCCTTTGACAGCCGTTTCTCCGCTTGACGGGCGATATGCCGAAGAATCAAAGCCTATCCGTCAATATTCCTCAGAGCTCGCTACTATGTCAGTCCGCGTTGAAGTAGAAGCAAAATATCTTGTAGCTCTTTCCGACTACGGAGTTATTAGAAACATGAGTCAAAAAGAACGTGTATTTCTTGAAAAACTTGGTCCAAGACTCACTCTTGCTGACGGTAGAAGAATAAAATATATAGAAAAATCACCCGGAGGTACCGATCACGATCTTAAAGCGGTAGAGCTTTGGATGAAAGAAAGATTTAAAGGGATATCCCTTGAAGATCTTTCGGAGATGATTCATTTCTCCCTTACTTCAGAGGATGTAGATAATCTTGCCCTAAGACTTAATATTCAAAGGTTAACAGAAAATATTTATATTCCGGCAGCAGAAGGAATTGTTGATAATCTTTTAAATAAAGCAGAGCAGTACAAAGAGCTTCCTGTTGAGGGAAGAACTCATGGACAAGACGCGCTGCCGGTGACTTATGGACACGAATTTGCGGTATTTGCGGAAAGAATTGAAGATGAAGTAGAAAAACTTGAAAATCAAAAATTAAAAGGAAAATTAAACGGTGCAGTAGGAGTGTTCTCGGCGCATACTGCAACAATGCCAGATGTAGATTGGATTGATTTTTCTGAAAAATTTGTGAGAAGTCTTGGTCTTGATTATAAGCTTGCGACGACGCAAACAAATCCGTATGAAGACATACTTGAAAGAATTCAAATTGTGCAAAGAATCAATAATGTTGTCAGAGATATGGATCAGGACATGTGGAGATATATTAGCGATGACTGGCTTGCTCAGGAAATAATTAAAACGGCAACAGGGTCTTCAACGATGGCTCAAAAAGTAAATCCGATACAACTTGAAAATAGTGAGGCGCACACAGAACTTTCAAGCGGAAATGTAGATATATTTGTACGCGAACTTCCGATTTCTCGCCTGCAAAGGGATCTTTCCGACAGTGCTCTAAGAAGATATATTATGCCGAATGTTTATGCAACCTCATTAATTTCTTACAAAAACGCGCTTACCGGTCTTAAAAAAGTCTATCCGGATACTGATGCAATAGGACTTGCTCTTGATTCAAACTGGGCTGTTATGTCTGAATTTGCACAGCAGACATTGCGTCGCGCAGGATACGACAATGCATACATGACATTAAAAGATAGGGTTAGAGGAGTAAAAGTTGATACAAAAGAGAAGTGGGAGCAAATAGTTAGGAGCCTTCCCGGAGTAACCGATGAGTTGATAACAAAAATTCTTTCACAAACACCAAGAACGTATCTTGGTAAATCCGCAGAAATAACAGATATCACTATTGCTAAATGCAAGGTAAAAATCTTAGCATAGATTGTTCTTTATTGTCGACTACCCTCAAGTCTGATACAATTCCATTATGAAACTATATAATACCCTTTCCCGAACAATTGAAGAGTTTGTTCCGCTTAACGATAAAAAGGTCAATATGTATACTTGCGGCCCCACGGTTTACCGCGAAATACATATTGGAAATTTGAGAACTTATATTACATCCGATATTTTAGTTCGAACATTAAAGGCGCAAGGGTATGATGTTACCTCTGTTATGAATATTACAGACGTAGGTCATTTCCGTTTTTCAAGCGACATTAATAAAGTAATTGATCCTGTTATGCAGGAAGCAAAAGAAACAGGAAAAAGTCCTCTTGAGATTTCCAGAAAGTATACAGATATATTTTTAAAAGACGCAAAAAAAGTTGGAATTATTCCGGCCGATTTTTATCCAAGGGCGACAGATCACATTGGCGATATGATTGAGCTAATAGAAGTTCTTCTTGAAAAAGGCTTTGCATATATCGCCGAAGGTAATGTTTATTTTGATGTCAAAAAATTTAAAGACTACGGGAAACTTTCGGGAAATACACTTGACAAAATGGAGAGTCTTATGGAGGCAGTAAGAGTATCCGTTGAGACAGATAAAAATGACAGCGCGGATTTTGCACTTTGGAAAAAAGCAGAACCTGACCGCGTTATGAAATGGGATAGTCCGTGGGGGCAGGGTGTTCCGGGTTGGCACATAGAGTGTAGTGCTATGGCGCAAAAAACTTTGCAAACGCTAACACTTGATATTCATACAGGGGGAGAGGATTTAATATTTCCTCACCATGAAGACGAAATTGCACAAAGTGAGGCGGCATCCGGTCAGCCGTTTGTAAAGCATTGGATCCACACAAATTTTTTGCTTGTGGATAGTGAAAAAATGTCGCGAAGCAAGAGATATGTTTATACGGTTGAGGACCTAGAAAAGAAAAAATTTTCACCTCTTGCTTTCCGTTATCTTACTTTTATGACGCACTACAGAAGTAAAATGAATTTTACATGGGAAGGACTTGAGGCAGCGCAATCCGCACTTGATAAACTATATGAAACAGCAGCAAGCTTACCAAATCCTCAAGGAGGAGTTTTGAAATTTGAAGCGAAGTTTGAAGATGCACTCAATAACGATTTGAATATGCCGCAAGCAGTTTCGGTGTTGTGGGAGATGGTCCGGTCAAAAAATCCAAAAGGACAAATCGCCGCAAGTCTTTATAAAATGGATGAGGTTTTGGGACTTTCCATAAAAGATAAAGCGTTGGAGCTTGTAAATATTCCCCAAGGTGTACTGGAAATGGTTTCTGAAAGAGTGAAGCTAAGGCGAGATAGAAAATACAATGCGGCAGACCTTATCCGCGCAAAAATTGAAAGAATGGGATATGTTTTGGAAGACACAAAAGACTCAAGCAGGATTTTGAGAAAAATCTAAATGAAATTTACTTCTATTTCCGGAAATTCATAGTCAAACATTCTATAGAAATAATCTTGTGCTTTTTCAATTGTTGATCCGCTTGAAAGATCTTCATCAAAAATCACAACTCTTCGTCCTTTTTTTTCTTTTTTAAGAAATTTAATTTCTTTATCGTCAAGCTGTGGTTTTTCATCTTTTACTTTATGCATTGATAATCTTGCCGTATAAAATAGGGAATTTTTTGCATAAGAAAAATCTTTGTAGCGCAAAAAAACATCCATTCCACAGGCTATTCCTCCTTGCCCCATCGCAATAAAAAGAAGATCGCCATATCCGCATTTTCTTATTAGATTTTGTGCCGACTTTTTGGAATATTTGGGTTTGCTTGCTTCCCAAGTTACGACATCTTGCACTTGATTTACATCGCAAGACAAAAAATCCGGAAAAAATCTAAGGTTGTAATTTCTAAAGTCTTTAATAGAAGAGGGTGTAAGCTTGTTTTCATATGATGCAAGGGCAAGTTGTGTTGCGCGCAATATAAAATCTTCAGGGCGCGGAAGTTTACTCGCGATTTTATAATTTACTGCGGCCCAAACAAGTCTTGGGGGATGTACAACTCTGGTTATCCTGTTTTGCAAATTGTCAGGTCCTATATGCGCAGCATTTAATTCTTCAAGTATTTGGGACACATTTCCTGAAAAATTTTGATACTCCGGTGATGTTTCGTCGGGAATTGCGTCAAAAGGAGATTGGTAATTTGGGCAAGGCGGAAATTCTTCAAGGGAAAGAAATTTTCTTTCTTGTGTCATTACTTTTTAATTGGTTGAATTTTTACTCCGCTTCCGGATGAAACAGGTGGATTTGTATCAAGATTTGCTATTTCTTGCTGTTTTTTCATGTTAGCTGAAGGCGGAACATCATCTACGTTAAAATAAATAATGCGCTCGGAATTTATAGTATCTTTATCTTTAAGATCTGCAAATCCTATAACTACCATTCTTTGACCAATTTCTACTTTTGAAAATCCGGATTTTGTTGTTCCATCTGCTTTTGTATAAAAACTCGTTTTTGTAGAAGAAGAAACATCGGCTATTTTTTTATTCCCACTGTCATCGATTAGAGTAAATATAAATTTTTTTGTATCTTTTGACGTAACGATTCCTTCAAAAGATAGAGGTATCGATACTGATTTTGCTACAAAACGCGCAAGAAGCCTTTTTGTTTCTTTATTATAGAGTCCTATAAAAGAAATGCTTGCTCCATTTTTAATATCTGATATTCCGAAAGAAGTTGTACCGCTGTCTTTTTGAAATTTCGTGAGTTCATCTATGTCTATTATTCGTATAGCGTCCTTGATGTCCGTAATTGTTATTTGTGTACTATTTGCTTCTTTTACAATTCCTAAAATTCCTCGTTTTTCAACTAATTTTAATTCCGCTACTTTTGATGCGACCAGATCTTTTATTTTTTTGATACGGTCAAGGTCTTGTGCGTCAGTTGGACTTGTAGTAGGATTTGGAGAAGTTTTTGGTTTAGAAGTTGGTGTGGGAGTTATTGCAAATACAGAAATAGTTGCCTTTAAAAATACAATTGTTATAAAAATAAATGAGACTATGTTTATAATTCTTTTCATGCTAAAAATCCTCCTGGGAAAATGTCAAAATACGTGTATCGATTTTTTCCTCACCGTCTGGTGCAATACTACGAGTCACAATTTTATTAACACCGGTATCAATTGCAGTCGTTATGGAGAAACTTCCGTCGCGAGTAGGAGTAGCGACTTGATCTTCTTGATTTGTTGAAACAACGAGAGTATTTTCCGGGTTTGTTTTGCCTTTTACAACAACTGTTCTTTTGCTGGAAATGCTTTCGTTTGTAGGTTCTTCAACAGAAAGAAAATATTTATCTGCCAGGGTAGGAGTAACAATTATTTGGGTAGTGGTTCCTGCCAAATTTTTTGGAATGACTTTAGTTTGTTGGTACAAAAGGTATCCTACGGTAGTTACAAAAAGACCTAGGGCCACGGCAATAAAGACTATAACAATCCTCTCTTTCATATTGGGTGTCCTGCTATGATAGGATAAATTGTGGTTCTTGTCAAGAAAGCCGGCAATATGTTATCCTATGATACTTCCGAAAAGATTCTTAAAAAAATAAAAAAACATGGAAATTCAATTTTTGCCAAAAGAAGGCTTAAAAATAAAAACAAAAGAAGTTACATTTCTTGCGCCTCCTTTTGGCAAGATTGATTGTGATGTAATTTTGGCCTTTTCTCAAAAAGAAATTCCAGCAACCGATAAAATGGCATTTTACGGTCCTGGTGAGTATGAAATTTCCGGAGTTAGTATAAAAGGAATAATGGAAAACGGAACGCTTTTGTACAGTATAAGCGAAGACACGCAAAAAATTCTTCTTGGCAGGTCTACTGCTTCGTTAACAGACATGAAAGATACGGAAGGGTATACGGCGGCGATTGTGAGAATTGATGAAAAAGTAACAGAAAATCTTTTATCCGGAATCTCGTCTGAAATTGTAGTTTTGTATGGTGACTCTTGTGAGGAAGGTCTTGACCCGACAACAATAAAAAAGACAGAGAAAATAAATTTAAAAAAAATAGAAGAATTAAAAGAATTCACCGTAATATTAGGTAAATAATGTAAAAAATATGGCAGCACGGATTCCCCCTCACAATTACGATGCTGAAGAAGCAGTACTCGGAGCGATTCTTATAGATAAAGAGGCAATGACGGTCGTTTCCCAGTTGCTCAAGCCTGATTATTTTTATTCGGAAGTCAATAAAAATATTTTTGACTGTATGCTTGAGCTTTACGAAGAGAGAAAGCCAATCGATATATTAACTCTCACGACAATTCTTAAAAAGAAAAAAAATTACGAAAAAATTGGGGGAGCATCTTTTTTAACATCTCTTGCAAACGCCGTCCCAACGTCTGCAAACAGCGAACACTATGCGGCTATTTTAAAAGAAACATATGTTCGGCGGATGCTTATATCTTTATCCGGACAAATTACCGACATGTCTTTTGAGGACAATGTTGAATCGGAGGAATTGCTGGACAAGGCTGAGCAGAATATTTATAAAATATCCCAAGAACACATAAAACAAGGATTCATACACGTAAAAGATGCTCTTGCGCAAAGCTTTGACAAGCTTGACGAGCTTCATAAAAGCGGTGGAAGATTAAGGGGTCTTGAAACAGGATTTGTAGATTTGGATCTTCTTCTTTCAGGTCTTCAGGATTCAAATTTAATTGTTTTGGCGGCGCGTCCCGGACAGGGAAAGACCGCATTTGTCATAAACATTGCGCAATTTATAGCAGTTAATTCTAAAATCCCCGTTGGTATTTTTTCTTTGGAAATGAGCAAAGAGGAACTCGTTGACCGACTTTTAATTTCCCAAGCAAATATTGATGCTTGGAAATTAAAAACCGGAAATCTTTCAGAAGATGATTTTGAAAAACTTTCTTCAGCAATGGGAGAACTTGCGGAAGCGCCGATTTTTATTGATGACACTCCAGGAATTTCAATTGCCGAAATCCGCACCAAGGCGCGCCGTCTCCAGTCAGAACATGAAGTAAAGTTATTAATAGTTGACTATATGCAGCTTGCAAATCCGGGAAGGAGATTTGAAAATAGAGTTCAGGAAGTATCATATGTTTCCCAGAGTTTGAAAAACTTAGCTCGCGAATTAAAAATTCCCGTAATTGCCGTTTCTCAGCTTTCCCGTGCAGTAGAGCATAGAGGCGAGCGAAAACCGCAATTGGCAGATCTTCGTGAATCGGGAGCAATAGAGCAGGATGCCGATGTTGTAATGTTTTTGTATTCAAGGGATGAAGAATTTACAGTACAGCGTATTGTAAATATTCTTGTTGCAAAGCATAGAAACGGACCGGTAGGTGAAAAAGAGCTTCTTTTCCGCGGAGACCGCATCAGGTTTTATAATGTAGAACACTCCCAGGGCGCCGTGGAAGCAAATTAATTTCGTCCTCCTTTTGGTATAATTAAAGAAACTCTCAAGGGCCTATGGTTCAGTGGTAAGGAAACCTTGCCCCCGAACCAAGGCACAGAATGGGCCTATGGTTCAGTGGTAGAACATAGCATTCGCATTGCTAAGACGCCAGTTCGATTCTGGCTAGGTCCACAGAATTCGCACAGCGTCCGTCCGAAGCTTTAGCGAAGGAGGATTGCGGAAGTCGGGGTTCAATTCCCCGCAGGTCCACTTCGCCCGCCAAGATTGGCGGACTCAGTGCAAGCACATTATAATAAGGATAGTAATAGTTTGTTTACTTTTTTCTCCAGTTCTTCCAGTGTTCCGTCGTTTTGAATCACGACATCTGCCATTTTGATGCAGTCTGATACTCTCTGTGTATGTTTTCCAAGCGTTCCTTCCAATTCTTTATCATCCAATTGTTTGAATTCTTCAAAAGTCATGGGTTCTGAGTTTACAATTCTTTGAGAGAAAAGTTCATAACGCTTTTTCTGACCGGCAACAACAGCGATTACATTCATGCCGTATTTTTTTTTCAAATAATTAATTTCTTCAGGATTTCTTATCGAATCAATGACGAATTTCTCTGAAGGTGACGCATCAATAATTTGGGCTGTTCTGATAGCAAGAATGCCATCTCCGTATTTTTCTCTTAGTTCATTTGAAACTTGAGTGAGTGTTGCGCGTGTTACAACTTGCCCGCGTTTCAATATTTCTTCACGGATTCTGTCCGAAGTGGAGGAGGACAAAAAACCTTTTTTTTTAAGAATTTTTATAACTGTTCCTTTGCCGCTGGCAATAGGACCGACAAGACCGATTACGATTTGTTTCATAAAAATATATTTTAGTTTGAAATGAGTTTAAAAACAAGACGGTGTATAATATCTTCATGAAACTAACAACCCTTTGTTATATAAGAAAAAATGAAAAAACCCTAATGCTTTGTTACCCCCGCTTGCTTTAAAAGTTAAAAAACTGTATTATAGTTTTCTCATGATTGAAGCTCCACAGCAAAAATTTGTCCCCGAATTGATTCAAGGCGGAATGGGCGTTGGTGTGTCTAGTTGGGAATTGGCGCGTTCTGTTGCAATCGCGGGTGAAAAGCTAGATAAGAAAGTTTTAGGTGTTGTTTCAGGAACCGGACTTCCAATAATGATGATTAACAGACTCCAGAAAAATGATACTAATACAATCCGCGCTCTTAATGCATTTGACCCTCTAATAGCAAAAGAAATTCTTGACGAATATTTACCCGGAGATAAACAATTGCCCGGACAAAGATATAAGCTGTCACCTAAGCCAGAAGTGTTAGCAACAGGCAACCAAGCTATAAAAGATAAGATGAGTAAAATTGCTGTTGCTGCGGCATTTGTAGAAGTTTGGCTTGCAAAAGAAGGGCATAACGGCCCAATCGGTATAAATGTTTTGGAGAAAGTTCAGTTGATGCATCTTTCGACTCTTCTTGGAGCAATGATGGCTGGAGTTGATACGGTATTGGTGGGCGCTGGGATTCCTCATCAAATTCCGCAAGTATTGGAAAATTTTGCAAATAACAGAGAAGCTTCATACAAGCTTGATGTTATTGGTTCAAGAGAAAAACTTGAATTGACTCTTGATCCAAAAAAGTTTGTTCCAGAGGGAACAAAGCTTAAGAAGCCGAGTTTTTACGCAATAGTTTCGCATCATGCGCTTGCAATGAGACTTAACAGCACTGTGGATGTTGACGGTTTTGTTGTTGAGGGTCCTACTGCGGGAGGACACAATGCTCCCGCAAGAGGTAAGGAAGTTGACGATAAAGGCCAGCCGATTTATGGGGACAGGGATAAACCTGATCTTAGTAAGATAATGGAATTGGGAAAACCATATTGGCTTGCAGGATCATTTGCTGGAAAACTTAACGAGGCCAAAAGAAGTGGCGCAACCGGTATCCAGGTAGGATCTGTTTTTGCGCTTTCTAATGAATCTGGATTAACAACGTGCGCACGGGATTTACTGCGGGCTAGAATTAAAAAAGACGAATTGGATGTGGTGACAAGCGCAATAGCTTCCCCGACAGGATATCCTATTCAGCTTGTGCAATTGAAAGCTACATTAACGGAAGACACAGTATATAAAGAACGAACACGTGTTTGCAGTATGGGATATCTGGTTGAGCCCCGGCTTGACGAGAATGGTAAACATGTTTTTCTTTGTCCGGCAGAGCCGGAAAAAGCATACGTTAGGAAAGGCGGAAAACCTGAAGATGCGGTAAATAGAGTGTGTCTTTGCAATGGACTTGCGGTAGCAGCGGGACACGGACAGACAGGAGAGCCGCCAATTTATACATTCGGTAAAGATTTGGGACCGGTAAAAAAACTTATAGAAAATAGTGGCAACGGAAATTATTCCGCAGAGGATGTTATCGGTTTTATCTTCTCAAATTCTGCTAGATAAAGTTACTTTATGAATTTAAAAGTAGAAAATATTTTTTGAAAAACTTCTATTTGTTCTTGAGTAGATAAATCTACAAAAGAATATCTAAGAATAAAAATTTTATTTTGCCCGGCCCAAACATATATTCGGCATCTTGCGACGCAGTAATGATTTTTATCATAATATCCATCAATTCCACCGGAATTTCTGACTTTCTCATAATCTGGCGACCATATACTTATTGAATCACCACCGATTCCTTCGCTTAGATATTTTGAATTAAACTGTTGTATGGATAAATTCTCTGGATTTTCGTAATAACTAAGGCGAATATTTTGAGTTGCGGATTTAGTGCCATTGTCCGTAGATTCCAAATAAAGTTCCAGATAATTAGAATAAGTTATTGAAGTAACAGGAGTTGCTTTAGATGCTTGACACTCAGCAAAATTAACTCCAGGAGTTGGATACGACGATGGAATAATCGAATGTAGATCACAGAGATCTGATTTTTGAATTATATTATTAAATTTAGGTTCCCAATTAGAAGTGTACTGAAATGAAATTCCCATATTTGTATCAGCAAAATTTATCAATTTATTTGTTTGAGAAACTGTAGGAATAATGGTGGGTGCCGATAGATTTGTCTTAACGTTTTGAATATTTCTTGAGTAAATTCCTATGATAATAAAAAAAACTAGCAAAAATCCAGCACCTACAGGAAACAGCGAAGAATGACTTTGTGGTGCTTCAATTGGTTTTTCGGCAGCATGTTCTCTTAGATGGAAAGTTATGTCTATAACAATTTTTAATAAAACGAGAAGTACAAGTCCCAAGATTGGTTCCTTAAATATCAGAATTAACCAACCGCTAAAAATAAGCGTAAGATGCATTACTATAATTCTGCTATAAGGTGCCCCCATTTGTTTTACAATATTTGTCCTTTTAGATTCTTGATTTCCAATGAAATTAGAGAAAAAGGATGCCCCGTGGCTTATAAGAAGTCCAATAATTGAAATTGAAATGTTGTTAAGATATGGTTCGATAAGTTTGAATGATGGAAAAAACGAAGAATAGGTTAGAACAGGTGTGAATATGCTAAAAATAAATACCAAATGTACCAACATAAACACACCATAATGAAAAATAAAAGCCGGAACAAACAGTATGCTCAAATAACCACTTATTTTTATGATTTTGAATATGTTGTAGAACCCAATAACTCCACTTTCAAGCCAGTAAAGAAAAATAATTTGAAAAAGATTCCAGTCAAAAAATAAAACCCCACCAAGCGGAATTGTATTTGCAACGATAAGAGACAAAACAGAGACTCGCTTAAATTTATCGGGTAATATTAAATTTCTCATATTGTTTATTTAGTATATACAATTAATGAGATACTGGTGGGCAAGGAGGGAGTCGGACCCTCATAGCCTTGCGACTATTAGTTTTTGAGACTAACGCGTATACCATTCCGCCACTTGCCCTTTTTTTAAAACTTCAAAATTGCGTATTCTGCCTTGAAAAAGTACGCCTTCTATTATATACTGTGAGTCTATGACAATTCAAGAAATTTATGATTTAGCAATAGAGATGGGAATGAGTGCAGACCCCCGCGGATCAGTAACCGTAAAAAAACTTCTTGAAAAAGCAAAAGAAGAGTACAAAGATTTATCCGAGAAGAAAAAAAAATTTTTTGATAAAGAAAATTTTGTAAATCCATATACAGACTCACGCATTTTATACGGTGATCCAAAAAAAGAAGTGAAGCGACTTATGGCGGGAATCGATGCTGACGTTGCAGATTTGCTTCTTGCAGATAGACTTACTCAAAAAGGAAAAGAAATTGATATGGTTGTTTCTCACCACCCGAGTGGACATGCTCTTGCAAGCCTTCATGAAGTAATGGATGTTCAGGTTGATATGTATGCCCAAGCAGGAGTACCTGTTAATGTTGCGCATTCGCTTTTTGAAGAAAGAAAATCCAAAGTAAAACGCGGAATAAGTCCCTTAAATCATAGCCAAGGTGTCGATGCGGCACGTCTTCTTGAAATTCCTTTTCTTGTAATTCATACGATTTGGGATAATCTCGGAAACAATTTTATGAAAGAATATTTGGATAAAAAATCGTTTGAAACAGTAGGTGAAATTCTGGATTACATAAATGAAATTCCTGAATTTACAGAGGCAATATATGGTAAAGCAGGACCAAGTATTGTTGCGGGTTCTGAAAAAATGAGGGCCGGAAAAATTGTTGTAAGTTTTACTGGAGGTACAAATCCTTCAAAAGAACTTTATACTGAAATGGCAAAAGCTGGGGTCGGTACATTAATTGAAATGCATGTTCCAGAAGATGCCGTTCAAGAACTTAAGAAATTACACATAAATGTTATTGATACAGGACATATGGCAGCAGATTCAATCGGTGCAAATATTTTTCTTGATGCTATTGAGAAACAAGGAGTGGAGGTCGTCCCCTGTTCCGGACTCATACGGGTCGTGCGAAAATAATATAATACCATATGATTTCAGTTAATAATTTACGAAGCGGTGTGTCTTTTGAAGAGGACGGCAATATATTTAAAGTCGTGTCTTTTGAGCATATTAAAATGGGGAGAGGAAGCGCGAATATTAAAGTTAAAGTTCGCAATTTAAGAAGCGGGTCAACGACTGAGAAAGGCTATACAAACGGAGCTTTCGTAAAAGATATTTATCTGGAAAAAAAGGAATTTCAATTTCTTTATAAAGATTCGGTATCGGCATATTTTATGGATCCAAGAACGTTTGAGCAGCTTTCTGTTCCTATATCAAATCTTCCGGGTCAAGAATACCTTTCTGAAGGAGGTACTGTAATATTACAGTTTTTTGGAGATGAGCCAATAGACCTGGTTCTTCCCCCAAAAGTGACAATAAAGGTAGTAGAAACGGTCCCCGGAACCAAAGGAAATTCTGCAAGCAATGTTTACAAAGATGCAACTCTTGAAAACGGTATCAAAACGCGTGTACCATTATTTATAGAAGAAGGAGATAGTATAATTGTTGATACTCGCGACGGCGGATATACAAAAAGAGCATAACAGATAAATGCATGAAGACTATCTATAAACAGATTTCCAGAAATAATATAGTAAGGTTACTTACGTCCACAGGATATCTATATTTTGCATTGTCCGTTATCTTTTCGCAGATAGCCTTTAACATGTTAAATATAGTCCTCATTTTTTTGGTTTTCTACATTACTTCGTCAAATTTCGCCGTATCCATGCTTGTTTTAACAATACTTGCCCCACAGATATTTTTGAGTTTTTTTGGTGGAGTTGTTGCCGATACAAAAAATAAAAAAAACATTTTAGTGTTTGGAAATTTTGCAAGAAGTATAGCCCTCCTAATACTTTTTGTTAGACCTTATTCTCTTCCTGTAATTTATTTTGTAACTCTTGTCGTATCCGTAATAACACAATTTTATGTTCCTGCAGAAGCGCCATTAATACCGCATTTGACGAAAAAAAAATATTTAGTCGCCGCCAACTCAATTTTTGGAATTGGATTATTTGGGTCAATTCTTATTGGGTATGTTTTAGCAGGTCCGGTTATTAATGGTCTCGGAAGAGCGGGAGCTTTCCTTTTTTTATCGGGAGTATTTTTACTAGCTGCGTTTTTTGCGTTACTTATCCCATATGTTCCTCGATTAAAAAAGAGAGATATTGTTGATGCTTTGGGTTTTTCCAATGTTCTTAAAGTTAAAAAATCTATAAGAGATGAGTTTTCCGAAAGCGCAAAGCTTTTAAGGAGTAAGAGTGGAGTAGGAAGTGCATTTTTTCTTCTTATATTTTCACAAGTCATCGTTTTGATCCTTGCAACGCTTGTTCCTGGATACGCAAAAACTATTTTGCAAGTTCCGGCAGAGGATTTGTCAATACTTTTATTTGCTCCCGCGGCACTAGGTATGATTATCGCAGCACTTTTTTTCGGAAGTATTTTCCAAAAGTCGGATAAACAAAAGATTATGACAATAGGCGTTTTTATCTCAGGAATTGTATTATTGTTATTTCCTCTTACTTCAAGAATAATTTCTCGGGATTTTGTACAATTTCTAAATCCGTTTTTGCCTGGATTTTTAAAAATTAACGTTTATCATTTTGTACTTCTTATTGCTTTTTTCGCAGGAATTGCAAACGCATTAATTTTTGTGCCAAGCCAAGCAATTATTCAAGAAAAAGTTCCTGAGAATTTTCGCTCCAAGATTTATGGATTACTTTTTGCTCTAATTGGAGCATTCTCTCTTTTTCCAATTATTATCGCAGGTGGAGTGGCAGATATTTTCGGAGTTGGAACAGTCCTTGTTTGTATGGGAATAGTCATTATTTTAATTGGGATAATAAGAAGCAAAATTTTGTTATTCAAGCTAAAGTTAGGACAATAGACCGGCTTGCAAATTATATGTGGATTATACCTTTTTTCATATTGCTCGTTTTATCGTTTTTTATTTTATTTATTCTTTCAAAAAGAGATTTTGTCTTACTTCGTAAAAACATTTCAGCATCTTTAATATTTGATTACATGTTTATTGCGCTTTTGGTAGCATTTATTATAGGTAGACTTTTATTTATTTTAGAAAGTTCTCAATTCTTTTTAATATCTCCCTTGCGTTTTATTCATGTCTTGCGCCTTCCGGGGTTTTCAATTCTTGGTTTTTTTATCGGAGGATTTTTTGCAGTGTTTTTTCTTTTTAGAAAAACAAAAGCGATATCTCGCATATTTGATATTTTTTCACTTTCTTTTTTTCCTCTTTTTACAGCAAGCATTTTCGGTTCAAAAATTTCATTTGGGCAAATAACAGTACCAATATTTTTTATTTTGTCAGTTATTTTATTTATTTTTTTGCTTAAGTCTCATGTCACATATCGCTTAAAAGATGGAAGTATCTCTGCGTTATTTATTTTGTTTGTTTCGATTTTTTCTTTTCTTATAAATTTTAATTTGCATACAAAACCGTTTATTGTTATGTTTACTCTTGTGCAATGGATAAGTATTTGTACCGCAATTTTTTCTATTGCGTTTTATTTTTTGAATCAGAATAAGCATTTAAATAAAAATGATTAGTCCGAATATTCTTTTTGAAGATGACGATATTCTTGTAATTGAAAAACCTGCAGGAGTAATTGTAAATAACTCTGATACCGCAAAAAATCTTTTGACAATTCAAGATTGGATTCAAGAACAATATAAGTTTCCCAAAATATTTACAGAAGAGAATAGTGAGTTTGAGAAACGTAGCGGTATTGTCCACAGGCTCGATAAAGAGACATCTGGAATTTTAATTATTGCAAAAAATCAAGAAAGTTTTGAAAATCTACAGAAACAATTTAAATCACACGAAGTAAAAAAAACATACATAGCTCTTGTTCACGGTGACGTAATACCAAAAACAGGCGAAATAAATGTTCCGATAGGAAGACTTCCGTGGAATAGAACAAGATTTGGAATTTATGCACAGGGAAGAGAATCGCAGACAAACTATCTTGTTTTAGAAACAAAAAAAAGCAATACAGATAGACAAAACGAAATTTTTTCATTGGTCGAATTATACCCAAAAACGGGCAGAACACACCAAATTAGAGTGCATATGCAACATATTGGATTTCCTATTGTTTCAGATGCTTTATATGCGGGACGCAAAACAAGTAAAAAAGATAGAAAAATATTAAAGCGGCATTTTCTTCATGCGTCAAAAATTTATTTTATTCATCCAAGAACAGGCAAGATATTAGATTTGACATCGCCTCTTCCTGCGGATTTAGTTGATTTTATTGACAGTCTTATCTAAACTTATCATATGCCTAGTAGTTTTTTGGGTGAGTTATTGCTTATTATAACAGCAGCTTTTATTGGTGGATTTATCGCACGCTCCTTAAAATTTCCACCAGTACTTGGATATATTGTAAGCGGTGTTATTTTTGGCGCTCTTGGAAGAAATATTTTCCATTCATATGCGTCTCTTGTTGATTTTTCCCAAATTGGTGTTTCGCTTCTTCTTTTTACATTAGGATTTGAGATTTCGCTTGATTCAATTAAAAAAACCAGCAAACGGATACTTTTGGTTGGTGTAGCTCAGGTATTACTTACAACACTTATTTTCATTCCGCTATTTTTGGCTACAGGAGAGAATATACAAGTATCACTTTTGTTTTCTATTATCTTTTCTTTTTCATCAACCGCGGTTGTTATGAAGCTTCTTGAAGAAAAAGGAATGCTTTCAAATTTTCCTGGAAATAATATTCTTATAATACTTCTTGTTCAGGATATGTTTGTTATCCCTACAATTTTTTTTGTTCCACTACTTTTTTCTCACAATGCCGTAGACACAGGTCAACTTTTGCAGTTTTTGGCATTTTCTGTTAAGCCGCTTATTATTTTCGTTTTAATACTTTTATTTAGCAAGCTTTTTCTTTCACGCGTTCTAAGTCTTGTATTCCGATATCCAAGCCATGAGCTTACAATCCTTGCAACAATATTTATTGCAGCTGTATCTATTGGCGCGCTTGAAACAGCTGGTCTTCCACAAAGCATAGCCGCTTTTCTTGCAGGAGTACTTATTTCAGAGCAAGGGAAAAATATGGCTCCTCTTTCAGAAATTAGACCGTTTAGAGATGTTTTGCTGGTGATGTTTTTTGTAACCACAGGAATGCTTTTAAATTTCAACTATTTTTTGTCTCATATTCCTCTTCTTTTAATTGTTTCCCTTATTGTAGTAGGATTAAAAATGTTTATTACATACGTAATTCTTAGGTTTTCACACTTTTCGCCATCGTCTTCGGTATTCATTTCTTCATACATTTCAAATACGGGTGAATTTGCTCCAATTATTGGTCAAATTGCTTTCCTTGGTGCTTTTATAAAACCTGATCAATATTATTTTCTTCTTTCGGTATTTATACTTTCACTTCTTTATATTCCGTTTTTTACCGGAAATTTGCGAAAAATTACGGAAAGACTTTCAAAAACAGGGCTGTTAAAAAAATTTATTAACGAGGAAAGCGGATATTATAAGGGATTTGCCGAAGAGAATTTAGTTGACCATGTAGTTATTTGCGGGCACGGAAGAGTAGGGAAGCAAGTTCGCAGTTTACTTGATGTAGCACATATTCCATACGTAGTAATAGATTTTAATAGAAAAATAATTGATGAATTGACGGGAATAAAAAAGTTTGCAATTTATGGAGATCCGACAGATGATGATGTATTAAAGTCTGGTTTTATTAAAAATGCAAGAGTATTGGTTGTCGCGGTACCTGACAGTTTTTCTCAAAAAAGAGTTATTAAGTCTGCGATAAAATTAAATCCAAAGCTTTCAGTTATCTGCCGTTCGCACATAGAAGACGATCGGTACGACTTAATTAATATGGGTGTTAACTCAATTATTATCCCCGAACTTGAAGCAGGGCTTAGAATTGGCGGAGAAGTTTTGGAACGGTTTGGAATATCAGGCGAGGAAATAAATCTCCAAATAAGACGCGTCAGGCGAAACCATTTGGCTTAAAACGGTATGAAAACCACATCAAAAAAATTTTCCAGTATATTTCTGTTACAAATTTTTTTAATATCCGTTTTTTTATTAGTTGTTATATCTATTAGTATTAAAGCACTAATACTCGTAAATGAAAGCACATTTCGTAACTCGTCATACACCGTTCTTGTGATTTCAAAAAAAGCTTACGTTATGCGAATTGATAATAAGCTTTCAACTCTTTCAATTCTTGCGTTGAAGGACAAAAGTGGTATTTCAAAAAATTCTATGTTAGAAAATAGCATTTTTTTGCATATTCCTCTTGACGGACAAATCACAAACGAGAAGGATCAGATAAATGATCTAAAAACACAATTACTTTCAGTTCAAGCCGTATTGTCAATCTTTGTTCCAAATCCATCTGTTCATCTTTTACAAATGAATTTATACGATTATCTTAAGTTATATTTTTGGGCAAAACAAGTTCCGAAACGAAATATCCACGAAAAAACAATACAAAGTATTTCTTCTTATAAAGATAATAATTCAGAGTTAAATATTATTATTTCAAATTTTTTTGGTGATCAGGATATTATTAATGAAAAAATAAGCGTGGAGATTGTAAATGGTACCGGGATAAATGGTTTGGGATCAAAAGTTGCTCAAATGCTGGAAAATACAGGATTTGACGTAGTATCTGTTAGCTCAACTGATGAGAATCGGTCATCAGCAATTTTTATAACAAAATCATCTAGTAACTCAAAAAGCTTACAAAAAATACAAAATCTTTTTCTTTTTGAGGCAAAAGAAGTAGAACAGGGGATAGCAGATATTAAAATTGTTTTAGGAAATGATATTTCCTCCAAGCTCAAAAACCTTGAAGAAAATTAGGTTTTAAGATATAATCTTTTAAATCTTTTCTATGACATTTTGGATTAGTGTTATTGCAATGTTTATTCTATCCCTCTTTTGGGCTATTTTGTCTCTTAGAAGGGAAATAAGTCACCCAAAAGAATTAAGGAAAGTTAAAAAAGACCTCGCCCGATCAAAAATACTCTTTAAAAGATAGGGCTAATCATTTATAGAAGATGTGGATAGGATGAATGGAGTAGCAGTAAATGATTGTTGGTTTTTAAATTTGGACATTTTTTTTGATTCTTTAATAAAGACTATCACAGTTTTCTCCGTAAGTGCTTTAATGCATGCCTGATATTCGTTACCACCTTTTATAAAAGTTATAAGCCTCATGCCGATACTGTCAGGGAGCATTCCTATATATTTTTTGTCGTACGATTGTATAAAAATTTTTGAGCGCTTTACAGCAAGACAAACTAAATCGCCGGGCTGAAGAAGAGAAAGCGATTTTTTGTCAGCTACATTTTTCAGTTCCACTGTTTTTGTTTTTCCTGTTTCTTCTATAAAAAGTTCGTCAAGCGGCATACTTGTGTTAGCGTTTGTGGTATCAGCGGATAGGGATTTTTTTGAGCCTTTTTGTTTTGACATCGTCTCAAGTTTTTTTAGATTTTTAGTGGCAATCGGGTTTGTTTTATCAAGCTGGATTACTTTTTGGTATGCATCTTTTGCTTGTTTAAACTTTGAGAGTTTTATAAGAGAAAAAGCAAGTCTGTTGAGGGTGTCGATATCTTCTGGATTTTCTTCCAACAGCCTAAAATTTATTTTGTAGGCGTCATTCCAATTGTTTTCCAAGGCGGACTTTATGGCTTGGTCTTTTAGAGGTATACTCATTATTGATCAAAAGTATAGTCTTTTGAATGAGATAAATTGTAAGTAATTTTATTGGAAAAGTCAATAGAAAAAGACTATAATGTACATCTATGTCAGGTCATTCAAAATGGTCCACGATTAAGAGGCAAAAGGGAGTAACCGACGCCAAAAAGGGTCAACTTTTCACCAAGCTTTCTTACGCAATAACAATTGCTGCAAAACAGGGAGGTATGGATTCTTCTACAAATTTTAAACTCAGGTTGGCAATTGATAAGGCTCGTGCTTCCAATATGCCGAAAGACAGTATTGAACGCGCCGTACAAAAAGCAAGTGGTGGGGAAAAATCGGAAATGGACGAACATATCTATGAAGGTTTTGGTCCCGGCGGAACAGCAATTATTGTGCAAACAATCACTGATAATAAGCAGAGAACTGTTTCAGAAGTAAAAAATCTTTTTGAAAAAAACGGCGGGAGTATGGGGTCTCAAGGCTCCGTTGCATATCTTTTTGAGAAACTTGGCGAAATAACAGTTATAAAAAGCGGTAAAAACGTTGACGAATTACTTGAAATAGGTCTTGATGTTGGAGCAGGAGACATGGATGAAGATGAATTAAGAGTTTATTTTTATACTAATTTTGCAGATCTTTTCAAAGTAAAACAGGCACTTGAAGAAAAGAATATTGTAGTAGAAGGAGCGGAATTAATATATAAGCCCAAGATAACAATTGAAGTTAGTCAAGAAGTTGGAGAAAAGGTTATGAATGTAGTTGAAAAACTTGAGGAACTTGATGACGTGCAAAAAGTTTATACAAATTTAGCATAATGACCAAACCACTTTCAATTTTTTTAGGAATAGATCCGGGAACCGGCCGTACGGGTTGGGGAGTTATAAAAAAAAATGACGCCGGTGGAACTAATCCTACAATAGAATATGTTGCTCACGGATGTATAGTTACCGAAAAAGAAGATACAATGCCTGAGAGATTACTTGTCTTACATAAAGAGCTTGAAGGTATAATTTATCAATACAAACCACATTGTCTTATCGTTGAACAATTATTTTTTGGTAGAAATATTAGGACGGCAATGTCTGTGGGGCAGGCAAGAGGTGTTGTAATGCTGTCTGCGGCAAACAACAGTCTTCCATTACTCGAGTATACAAGTATTTCCGTAAAACATTATCTTTCAGGAAGCGGAAAAACAGAAAAAAAAGATCTACAGGTAATCGTTAGGAGGCTTCTTAGTCAAACAAAAAGAAAATTATCCTTTAATACTAAGGATAAAGGGTTTGATGATTCGGCGGACGCGCTTGCTATAGCAATTCACCATGCGCTAAAGCTTGATGGGCATATATTTAACCACCCCGAGCCAAAGAAAAAAATCAACAAAAAGAAAATAAAGAAAATTTCTAAAGAAAAACCTCGGAAAAAGTAGGGGGAGACACACACAATATGGCATTAAATAAGATATTTACTTTTTTACTCCTTAACAAGAGACAAAAACTTGTTACGACGGTTATATTTTTATCTTTGTTCTTATTTTTATCAGAATTTTTTACGGGGTCGCAATTTATTTTCTTTGCTATTGCGCTTTCAATACTTACAAACATTTTTTTGTATCTGATATTGCGCGAAGACATAAAAAATACTTTTTATTATCCGATATTTATACTTCCTTTTTTATACACATTGGCGTTCAGTCTTTTTTATTCGCTTATTCCTGCACGAATTTTAACTAGGCTTATTCTTACCGGAGTATATGGATTCGGTCTTTATTCTCTATTTTTGACACAAAACATTTTTGCTGTTTCAGGTATTCGTACAATCAATCTTCAAAGAAGTGCGCGTATAGTTTCATTTGTTGTTACTATTGTCGCTTTGTTTTTCTTAATTAACATAAGTTTTTCTCTAAGGCTTCCAATTTACATTCTTCCGTTGCTTATTTTTACAGTGTCATTTTTTCTGAATTTTCAATCACTTTGGGCATATACTCTAGACACACAACTTTTAGGTGAAATCACAATTTCTTCAATTCTTATTTCATTTTGTGTTGCTGAATTGTCACTTATTCTAATAGTATGGCCTGTAAATGCCGCAATTTATTCAATTTTTTTGACCGGAATTTGTTATACATATATTGGACTTTCTCATGCGTGGATTGAAAAAAGACTGTTTAAGGGGATTTTATGGGAGTATGTATGGGTTGGTTTTTTATCCGTTTTAATTCTTTTAATTTTTTCAAAGTGGGGAATTTAAAGTTAAAAGTTTAAAATTTCTTCATCAAAAAAACTTTAGGTAGACAATAAAGTAGAGGAGTGGTATAGATTTTTTTGCTTCAAATGATATAGTTTGATAGTAAGCAGTAACTATCCTATAATTTATTTACATTTGCATGTTTGTGGAAAACTTTTTTATGATCAACAAGTACGCGGTATTAGTTTTCACGAGGCTGGAAGCTAAACTTTTCACACATTCGTCGCTGCGCTCCTCAGTGCAAGCACTTCATGATGACGTTTTTCGTGCCTAGGCACGCACTAATTGAGGCTAAAGTGAAAAAAATACGAAAGCTCTTCCTGTATAACAACTACGCCTACGAGTTAATAAATAATATAATAATCTAATAAAATCGAGGCTAAAAGGTTAAATTATGTTGTATTATCAAGCTAAATTGAATCGTTCTCACTTTACCGTTTAGCAATATTGCATTTGTCGATAGTCAGTTTATTAAAGTAACTGCTAAGGGGCTCTTGAAACGCTATTTGCGCCCTCCCCGGAGGAGTGGCTTATTAGACGAAATGTTTTAAATATTATTTATCAACGAATTCTTTGCGACGTAACTTTATACTATAAGAGCAACGTGCCTTTCCCACTCAACGAGTAGTAACATATATTATGTCGTACAATAATACTTTTACGACATGATAGGGCGATTCGTGCGGAAGACACCTTTTGTAGTTTTTTCTCGATTTTGCAATAAAATTGATAATATTTTGTATGTCTATCCTTCTCTTATAAAACAATCCTCTTTTTTTCCACAAGGAATATAAAATTTTGCCCCTACCCTACTATAGGACATTTATCAATTTTTAATTATAAATTTTAATTTATAAATTAATTTTATTAATAAGTATTATTTTTGTTTAAACTAAATTAGGCGATAAATTACTTATCTCAAAAAAGAAAGGCCTCTTAAATCGCATCCTAGAGGTAAGCTTCAGAGTAAAAAGGACTTGGGAGACGGAAATTGTTAGGGAGCGATTAGTTTGTAGTCAATTACCATAAAAATCTTATTAATCAAATACTTATTGTTAAGTGTAAATCCTACTGCAAATTTATTACTTGCAGTACCGATAATCGCATCTTTAAAATTCGTGGGATCGGCAGCTCTTAATTTTGTTGCAATTGGATTATTATCAGTAAAATCCCAAGGTTCAATGCCATTATTTAAATAAGATAATTGTTCGGTTGCTTTTGCCGGAGAAAGAGTTCCGCAGCATTCGCTCGCCGCAAGAGTAACCGAAACACTTGGCGCCATATATCCTTCAAGCGCGGCATAATTTTTTGACTTTACGCTGGCTTCGATATTTGCAATCGTTGCGCTAGGATTTACAAAGTCGGATGTTCCTTGAGGAGGATTTGTAACGGTTGGTGTATTTGTCAGTTGTGCTGCCGTAGTTATTTGAATTTGAGGTTGTTGTGTGACGCTAGGGTTTTGAATGCTTAATGTTTTTTGCTGTGTTCCCCAGTAATAAGCCGTACCTACAATTCCAACAACTACAATTGTCGATACGATTCCAAGCAAAAACTTATTCATTAATTTGTATTATACGCTTGTCAAAATCGTTGTCAACCTGCCAGCTAGACATCTTATGTCGCAAAATGTTATAGTTTGGTAAGAGCAATATATGAAAGAAAACGCAATCGAACCTTTAATTCAAACATTCCTTGAATATTTAGAAATTGAGAAAAATGCTTCAAAGCTTACCACCAGAAATTATAGATTGTATTTAACAAGATTTAGCGATTGGCTTCACAAAGAATATCCCGGCAAAACAATTAATGATTTAAACATCGACATTATAAGAAAATATAGAGTTTACCTTTCAGGTTATGTGAATGAAAAACAGATGGGGTTAAAAAGGATTACGCAAAGCTATTACATTATTGCTCTGCGTTCTTTTTTACGGTTTTTGGTTCGAAATGATTATGATACGCTTGCTCCTGAAAAAATTGATTTGCCAAAAGGTGAAAGCCAGTCTCTCAAATTCTTGGAGCAAGAACATCTTAAAACACTTTTTGAAGCAGTGGATGTTTCAAAAAATGACCAGAAAAGTCTTCGGGACCGCGCAATTCTGGAAATGCTTTTTTCAACCGGTCTTCGTGTTTCAGAGCTAGTAAAGCTTAACCGTGACTCAATCAATTTTGATACCAGAGAGTTTGGGGTAATCGGAAAAGGTGGGCGTGCGCGTGTGGTATTTATGTCTGATAGTGCTTGCTTTTGGCTTTCAAAGTATTTTGAGATGCGGACAGAACCTTTCAAGCCGATTTTTATAAGATATGCAAAAGAAGTGATGGCTGAAAATAATGGTGAAAAAATGCGGCTTACGGCCCGCTCGGTTGAGAGAATTGTTGAAAAATATGTAAGGCTTGCGAGAATTCCTATAAAAGCAACTCCGCACACAATGAGGCACTCATTTGCGACAGATCTTCTTTCAAATGGAGCTGATATTCGTTCGGTTCAGGAAATGCTCGGACACAAAAACATTTCTACCACACAAATATACACCCACGTCACAAATCCGCAACTAAAAGAAATCCACCGCAAATTCCACCAGGGCAATAGAAGATAATATGGAAATTAAAGAAAAGATGCCATCTGTCATAAAAAATGCTGCAAGGGTTGGGCTTGCTACGGCTGCGCTTTCCGGAGGGGCACTTGTTTCTACTAACGAAAACTCTTTTGCCATACCGCAGACAAATCCTTATGAGTTAAAACTTGAAGACAATTTACAAAAAGGAGTTGATACTTCAAGTATGGTGTACAAAGTTATTGTTGGGGGAATAGCGCGTGACGGAGCGGATTTTCCTACGGAGTTTGGGTTTAATACCCATCTCTATGCAAATGCAGAGCCTGACAATTTGGACGTAAATAGATTTAAAAAAACCGTTGATGAATTGGTTGCAAATAACCAATCTTGGATAAGATTTAATATTCCCCGGTGGGAAGGATCTTCTCTTCTGAACGGGAAATTATTGTGGAATGAGGAAGAATTGAAAATTTTTGATGAAGCAATTGATTACACATACAATAAAGGATTGCAAACCTTTTTAGTTGTAAGTCCTCCTTCGGTTGAGGCTAATTTTTCTAAGGACGGGTATACAAAAATAACACATGATTATTTTACTACACTTGCGATGCGTTACAAAGATAAAATAAATATTTGGCAAATTAATAATGAAATTGATCTTCATAGCCCTGCGGATTATTCGGAGAATACATTTGAAAAACGTGATCAGGAGTTTATTTTATCTCATGTAAGGGCGGCAAGCGATGCAATTAGAGCCATTGATCCAAGCGCTACGATTACCGTCAATGTATCAGGTTGGCCCATGAATGATAAAACGCAGGAAAATTGGGAAAAATTCATAGAACCTCTTCTTCCATACATAAATGTAGTTTCACTAGATTTGTACCCTGATGGAAATACCGAGGAGATAAAAAAACTTCCAATTCGTGTGGAAGAAATTCGCAGAAAATTTAAGCTTCCGATTTACATTTCGGAAACAGGGATATGCACTGTAGGCTGTGATTTAAATAATTTAACACAAAAAGATATTATTACCCAAACAATTCATGAGCTTCTAAAGGCACGGCCAAATGCAATAATTATTTATGAATATACGGATGAACTTAAGCATGAAGACTTTCCTAAAAGGCCAATTAGCGATCAGGTTCAAGGAAGCTTTGGAGTTACCAGAATGGACGGAAGCAAAAACCCGGGTTTTGAAGAAATAATCAGAGCTATGCAGCCGCAGTTTAATAAAGTTGCCAACAAACTTTCTGACAGCAGGTAATCCTATAATTCTAAGGAACCTATTTTACTACAGGATATTTTGAGTTTACTCCACTCTTTCTTCGGAATAGACCTGTAATTATTAAAATCTTAACGGGTTTGAGATGAGGCTTGTTTTGCTTGGGCTTTCTATATCTTTAGGGTGTATAACTCTAACTTCTACTCCTTTTATTGTTGTTGGGGCTCTGAAGGTGTATTCGTCTGGCTTGATTACTATTGATTTAATATCTATTCCCGGAACATGATGAAAAAGTCCAAGCCTTGCGAAGACATCTGGTTCTTCAATTATTCCTGAAATCAAAGCTAATCGTGCCGCGGTCTGACAATCTGCAAGTTCTTTTTTTAAGGCAGTCTGTAAATATGAATAAACGTCAAACAGAGTTTGCTGTCCTGTAACGTCGGCTGCTTGAGGAAACAATGGAATAGTTGTTGCTTTGTCGGGAGATGTGGTTATGGCTTCATCCAGAGCATCAAATGCTGTTTCTATAAATCCTGTTTTTGCGGTAGCTTTTAATGCATCTAAGGATTCTATGATTATGTCTCTGTTTTTTTCAAAAAAAACATCGGACCCTACGTCAACCCCAGATTTAAATTGAGTAACAAGATCTCCAAACGCGGTGTTTGAATAAATAGGAACATCATTCCAAACAGCTCTTAAAACTTTTCTTTTTGCACTGTATGCTGACGCTTTTCTTTCAATTGTTAATAAATCTTTTGGACTATTTTCTGCTGTCATAACTTTTAATATATAGATTAAATAATATTTAGTTCGATTAACTTTAACCCTGATCAAACGGTTTTACAACAAGCGAAACAGTCGGATATTGATGTCCTGGTGAATATAAATATTTTGCGTCAATATTTGGTATTTTTGTAGGTAATAAATAAAATAGTCTTCCGTCCGGCGTATGCGTTCCGTTTGCCATTCTTGCTGCAACAGTGTCAGAAAAACCTAAAAGCGGAACATCTTCTCGTTCAAGCGATGAAAGAATATCGTTGCAAGCTTTTACTACTCCCGCTTCTCCGGCACTAATAAGCTGTTTTAGTGCAAAGGCAAAAATATCATCATATCTGCCATCCAGTGTTAATGAGCGATTTGTTACCGGTATTTCTTTTTTTAGTTTTTTGTTTGGTTTCACAGCGCTCAAAAGATTATTGAATACTTTTGCGCTAAATTCTACTCTGGAGTTAAACATAATTGCGCAAAGTGCATTCTGAAGTTTTGGAGCATATTGTTCAAAGTAATCATAAGATGCACAATCTGCTCCTGTATTATGGTGGGAGACAAGAATATCTAAATCATTCTGGTATTCTTCTGCCGGTTTTTCTCCATGTATCTTTACGGCTAATTCTCTATTAATAATTCCAACCAATAAATATCTTGATTCATATCGAATATCTGCCGGATTTCTTTCACCGGTTTTATATAAATTCCATTCTTCAATTGACATGGAAAGGATTATAACCTATGGCATGCTGAATGTGAAGAAGGGATTGCTAATTCAGGCTACCTTACAAGTTGTGCCCGGCTGGCGAAGCTGGAAGCTATTTGATAAACGGGATAAGGCTTAAATAAAGATTATTTTTTTAAATACTTTTCAAAAAATTCCACCGAACGTTGCATGGCAAGACTAAATCCTTGAGATAAATTGTGGTCTGCCCCTTCATAAGTATAAAGCTCGACAGTTTTTCCAGCTTTCTTTAAATCATCATAAAAGCTTTTGGAAAATGACAAAGGTACTTCTTCATCCGCTAAACCGTGATGGAGTTCTATCGGACCGGAGATATCGTTTAAAAAATAATGAGGGTCAATTGATTTCCAGAACGGAGAGTTTTGAGAAGGATTTCCGTATTTTTCCACAAGCTGCTTTCTTATGCTTGTAACGTGCGCTTGCGCCTCGCTTGTTGAAGGCCTGAACGGAACAGCGCGTACCCATCGTGTCAGCATATCGTCATATGTTCCTACAACCCCTGACCAAATAACCCCGGCTTTTATGTCACGGTCTATAACCATTATACGCATGGTAATGTTGCCACCAAGTGAATGGCCCCACATGCCTATTTTTTGAGGATTTACTTCTTTAAGTTTTTTTACAGAAGACAATGCATTTAGTACATCTGTTGTATACGCCGGAGAATAATACGCACCTTCCGGTTTTCCTTCGGAGTTTCCGTGTCCTCGGTAATCAGGTTTAAAAACAACGTATCCGTTTCTTGCAAAACCGTCAACGTACGCAACGTATCTTTCGGTTGTTCTGTACTCTTCCGGAGGAATATATCCGTGATTAAAAATAATTGCAGGAAAACCTTCTTTCGGTTTGTCACTGTCTGGTATGGTAAGAAGTCCGTAGATTTTTAATCCTTCAGAGAGATAAGAAGCGATGTATTGTTTATAGTTGCTTCCGGAAGCAAGAGTTTCCTCAATTTGAATTTGACTTCCGGGGTAATTTTTCTTTCGCATTGCAGAAATCATCAATGGATTTATTTCTGTTACTTCTTCCAAAACTTGCGGTTCTTGCGAATTTTTTTTAGGATATTTAGTTTTTGGTATAAAAATTAGAAGGAGAATAACAACAAGAATAAAAAAAACAATTCCTACTGTAATTTTGTATTTCATAAAATAACGAATGTTCTAATTGTACTTGTGTGTTTTGTCCGAGTCAAGCTTATAATAGTGTTGCTTTGGTATAATTAAAAGATGAAAAGAATTTCAGTTATTTTTATTTTTCTATTTTGTGCCGGTCTCTCTATAGCTATTTTTATTTTTTTAAGTTTTAAAAATGATGCTATACAAAATATTTCTAAAGACGAAGTGAAAAAAGCTTCTCCAATCCCCAAAGAAAATAAAGTAAATGAAATTATTGGCTTTTTGCCATATTGGAATCTTTCGGGTGATTACGAAGTTTTACCCCAAAATTTTACTAAAATTATTTACTTTGGACTTGCTGTTGATAAAAATGGAGATATTTTAAAAAGAGGACCCGAATGGCAAATGTTTAATTCAAAAAAGTTCTCTTCCATAAAAAATGATGCTCAAAAATCCGGAACAAAAATTATTCTTGCTCTTACAAATTTTGATAATGCTTCTATTAATTACTTGATACAAAACACATCTGCTACTGAAAATTTTATTTATCAAACAGAAAGTCTTATTAAGGAAAACGAACTTGACGGAATAAATTTTGATTTTGAGTATCAACAAGGCACTAGCATTCCTTCGTCATCTGCTCTATCGGATTTTTTTAAAAAAGTAAACAGCAGGCTTAGAATTTATTATCCGTCATTTTCTCTTTCGTTTGATGTTTCCGGCAGGATAACAGAAAAAAAAGATTTTTATGATGTTCGGACGTTAGGTGATGTGTTCGATTTTATTATTCTCATGGGATATGACTACCGGACTGCGAAATCAGTTTGGGCCGGTCCTGCTGCACCAATTGATGGTGAGGTAAATGATCATACTATTCGGGAATCTGTTGAATATTTTGTCAACAAAGTTCCTTTTGAAAAACTAGTTCTTGGAATTCCGCTTTACGGATATGAATGGGAAACTCTGGACGCTCGTCCTAAAAGTTCTGTGGTTGGAAAAAAAGGCGCAGTTGCAACGTACAAACGAATATTAAAGCTTCTCTCTGAAAATGCTTCAATTTCTTCATCGTGGGATGAAAAGGCACGTTCTCCATGGTTTTCTTATAAAGAGAATAATGTATTAAAGCAAGTTTATTATGAAGACAAAAAATCTATTGGCGAAAAAATCAATTTTGTAAAAGAAACAAAGTTGGGAGGAGTTGCTTTTTGGGCGCTTGGATACGAGGGAAATAATTCTGACATTTTTAACACACTCCGGTAAATTGCTTTTTATAAATTTTATCTTTACAATTCTATAACCGTCTATAACCGTGAAAAAAAAGAAAAAAACAATCCACAGGAAATTATTGGTTTCCAAAAAAGAAACTTTCCGGCATGTATATTTTTTACTTGCAATTGTAATTTTTGGATTCCTTGTGGTGCAATTTATTAACAAATATAGTGCACAAAAAAATAATTCTACAATTTTTACTTTTGATGAATATTCAAGAGGAGGAGGAATTTTTAACCGCCGGCTCTGGAAAATTTTGAAAAAAACAGGAGACTCAAATCTTGTTCCTGTTGTTTTTAGCGGAAGCAGGAAGACAAAAAAAATAGCTCTAACTTTTGATGCCGATATGACTTATTCAATGCGGCAAAATATTATTTCGAGAGTATCAAAAGGAGCTTACGACAGAAGGATTACCTATATTTTGCAGAAAACAAATACACAAGCAACATTATTTCTAACTGGTTTGTGGATAGAAAATTATCCTGAAGACGCAAAAATTCTTGCAAAAAATCCTCTTTTTGAATTAGCAAATCATTCATATTCTCATCCTGCATTTTATGGTTACTGCTACGGACTTTCACAAATTGCAAAAGATGGAGCAAGAAAAGAAATAAGGCTTACGCAGAAATTATTAAAATCTGTTGCGGGCGTTGAGGGAATTTTCTTCCGCTTTCCAGGTGGATGCTATTCTCAAAAAGATGTTAATGTTGCGGAAAGCGAAGGTCTTGTTGTTGTAGCTTGGGATGTCGTAGGCGGAGATGGATTTAATTACAATGCAGAAAGCATAAAGCGAAATGTGATTGATAAAACGACAAACGGTTCTATTATTGTTTTGCATATGAACGGTGCGCCAAATGCTCCTAGGACCGCTGATACACTTTTTGAAATTATTGAACAATTAAAGAATAAAGGATTTGAGTTTGTTAAGTTATCAGAGCTTCTGGAGTTTTAAGAGGCTTGCTTTTTTGCAGCTTCAATCAAATTGCTGAATAAGTACGCAAGGTTAAGCGGTCCTACTCCGCCGGGAGTTGGCGTATAGTACGAGGCAACATTTTGGATTTCATCTTCATCATAATCGCCTACAAGTTTTCCTTTATCATTTCTGTAAATCCCTATGCCGATTAGTATAACTCCGGGCTTGAGGACTTCTTTTTTAACAAGTTTTTTACCAACAGCTGTTACAATAATGTCCGCCTTTTTTAATAAGTCATTTTTATTTTTTGTTTTGCTGTCAACTACAATTGGATCAAGGCCAAGTGAGAGTAGCTCACGAATAACCGGCATGCCTGCTGTTTCGCCTTTGCCAAGTATCAAAATAGATTGATTTAACAGGCTAACTTGTAACTTTGTGCGTGTTGTCACCTGAAGTGCATGAGTGATAATATCTATCACAGCCAGCCAAACAGGTACTTTATATAAAGAATCATATCTAAACCCATCAATATCCTTCTCTTTTAAAATTCCCGAAATTACATTTTTAGAGTTTATATTTTTTGGCATTGGGCGTTGGACAATTATTCCGTGTATCGTACTGTCATTGTTTAATCGACGAATAGTTTTTAGTAGTAACTTTTCTGGTTCGTCAACAGATAAATTTATTAGTTCCGTTTTGATGCCAAGCGTGTCTGCCAGTTTTAGTTTCTGTCCTACATAAGTTGCCCAAGATTCTTCGGATCCAAGAGTTATAATTGCAATTTTTGGAAAGACTTTTTTGTTAGCAAGTTTTTCTACGTCTTCTTTTATTTTTGCAATGATAGGTTTTGCCAATTCTCTTCCGCTTATAACCATGGAGCTAATTATATCAAAATGAAAGATTTGAAGATGTTTAGAAAGGTGCTATTCTTGTCCACCGAGTGTTGTTGCGGATGCGACTTTATCCGACTTGTCAGAAAATCTCATCAAGATTACGCCTTGCGCATTGCGCGATAAAAGCGGTGTTGAAGAAAGAGGAATTTTTACAACCTGCCCTTTTTTGGATGTTATTATTACTTCTCGGTTTTCTTTTTCCAAAACATTTGAGAATACAAGCTTTCCTGTTTTTTCAGAAATGTGTGCGACGCGGACTCCCTGCCCTCCTCGTTTTTGATTTCTTACTTCTGAAACTTTAGTTCTTTTGCCAAGACCATTTTCTGCAATTACCAAAAGTTCGGCTGTTTTACCTCCTCCTGAAATAAGATCTAGACCAACTACTACATCATCTCCGATAAGTTTTATTCCGCGGACTCCTTGACTTGATCTTCCCGTAGAACGAACTTGTTTTTCATTAAAGCAAATTATTTTTCCGTTTTTGGTAATAAGAAGGATATCATCTTCCCCGCTTGAAAGTTTTGCCCATTCAAGCGCATCGTCTTTATCAATCTTTATTGCAATTATTCCACCCCGTCTTATATTTTTGAAATCGTCAATTTTTGTTTTCTTAATCACCCCTTTTTTGGTTGCCAGAAAAATATACGTGTTTGCGGCTTTTTCTTTTGGATTGTATGTCAAAATGCTTTGGATTTTTTCGCCTTGAGTTATGTCGAGCAAATTTACAATCGCTTGTCCTTTTGAAACGCGGGAAGCTTCGGCCATTTCATAAACCCTTGTTTGGTATACTTTTCCAAGGTTTGTGAAAAAAAGTATAAAATCGTGAGTTTGCGCGTAAAGTATATGGTCTATCGCGTCTTCTTCTTTTGTTGTCATGCCGCGTACTCCTTTGCCGCCGCGAGCTTGGGTTTTAAAGCTTGCCATGCTTTGGCGTTTGATATATCCGGTTTGCGTAATAGTAATAACAGTCGGTTCGTTTTGAATAAGATCTTCTTCTGAAAATTCGTCAACCTTTGATTTGTAAACGCGGGTTCGTCTTGCATCAGCGTATTTCTCTTTTATTTTTTTCAATTCGTCACCGACTACCTGAAGCATTTTTTTAGGATTTGTTAGAAGTTCTTCAATATAATCTATTAACTCTTTGGTCATTTTCCATTCATCCTCCAATTTTTCCCTCTCAAGACCCGTAAGACGTCTCAGCTGCATGTCAAGAATTGCATTAGCCTGAATTTCTGAGAGCTTAAATCTTGTGATAAGTTTTGTCCTTGCCTCATCAACATTTTTTGACTTTTTAATAATTTCAACAATTTCGTCTATATTGTTGACCGCGATAATAAGCCCATCTAATATATGAAGTCTTGCTTTTGCTTGTTTGAGCTCAAATTCACTTCTGCGTGTAATGACGGTAAAGCGATGATAAATATATTCATCAAGCATAACTTTAAGATTTAAGGTTCTCGGCACTCCGTCAACCAAGGCAACTATGTTTGCGGGGAAAGACGTTTGCAAGGAAGTCAGCTTAAACAAATTATTCAAAATTTTTCTCGGAGAAACATCACGTTTTAACTCTATGACAACGCGAATTCCCTGTCTGTCCGATTCGTCTCGAAGGTCTGATAGTCCTTCAAGTTTTTTATCTTTTGCAAGTTCTGCAATTCGCGCAACAAGCACAGATTTATTTACTTGATAAGGGAGTTCCCGGATTATAATTGCGTTTTTGCCCTGACCTATATCTTCAATTTCAGCAATTCCACGAATTAGAATTTTCCCGCGACCCGTTCTATAAACATTTTTAATTTCATTTATGTCAAATATCGCACCACCAGTAGGGAAATCGGGTCCCTTAACAAATTCCAAAAGCTGATCTACCGTAACGTCTGATGTTAGCGAGAAAGAAGGTTTTAAATGTTGAATTTCTTCATCTGTCATTTGGGTGGCGTCTTTTTGAACACGCGCCCCTTCAATTTTTTGGTGAGTTGTATTGCTGATAGTAAAAATTACAGCGTCAATTATTTCACCCAGATTATGCGGTGGAATTTTTGTTGCCATGCCAACTGCAATTCCTTCGCTTCCCATAAGAAGCAAATTCGGAAGTTTTGATGGGAGATAAACAGGTTCTTTTAGAGTTCCGTCAAAATTGGGAATGTATTCAACGGTATCTTTTTCAATATCAAAAAGCATCTCTACAGCAAGGTGAGTAAGTTTTGCTTCCGTATAACGCATTGCGGCGGCGGAGTCGCCATCCATAGAACCAAAGTTTCCTTGACCATCAACCAATGGATATCGCATTGAAAAATCCTGCGCAAGGCGGACAAGAGAATCATAAATTGCCATGTCTCCGTGCGGATGGTATTTACCCATTGTTTCTCCGACAATTTTTGCGCTCTTTGCATATTTTGCGGCGGGATTCAAACCCATCTCATGCATTGCAAAAAGAATTCTTCGATGTACCGGTTTTAGTCCGTCTCTTACATCCGGCAGTGCACGTGAAACAATAACGCTCATTGCGTAGTCAAGATACGCTTTTTTCGCCTGATTTGTTATATCAATCTGTTCTAATTTTCCAATTTCACTCATATTAATAAAATTTACAATTTCTAATTTACAATTTTCATTGAATTGTTAAATAATCAATTTTAAATTGAAAATTTATTGTAAATTGAAAACTGAAAATTAAAAATTACTTCTTACCCATTCCTTTCCTGATTTCTTCAATTGCTGTTTCTCGACCTTTCCAGTCTTTTAGTTTTACCCACTTACCTTTGTCAATTGATTTATAATTTTCAAAAAAGTGCCTAATTTGCGCTTTTAGAATTTCCGGAACATCGGGTAAATCGTTAAATATTGAATATGCATCGCCTGTTACTGCCGGAACCGCAATTATTTTTGCATCAATTCCTGATTCATCTTCCATTTCAAGCATTCCGATAGGTTTTGACGGAATTAC
>Ga0100388_10000167_pt1 | contig 67378 bp, 66 predicted proteins | sample CryGeymeta201512_FD_81536 | JGI IMG/M metagenome (GOLD analysis project Ga0100388, IMG submission 81536) | Groundwater microbial communities from Crystal Geyser aquifers in Utah, USA - Crystal Geyser metaG 2015-12 | ecosystem: Environmental > Aquatic > Deep subsurface > Groundwater | place... | reverse complement strand
CCTGAATGCCGCGCAATAAAGATTTCTGTTACAACAGCCCAAATACAGGAAAAAATAGTTGTTCTTTACGCAGGGGTAAAACCAGATGCCGCGGCATAATGATAAAGGCGCTATACTTATAGTCAGCCTTTGGATACTTATTATATTATCTATGCTGGCTATAACCCTTGGCCATAGGCTTTCTGCCGAGATTAAGCTTACAAGAAACAGGCTTAATAAGCAGAAGGCGTTTTATGCTGCCAAGGCAGGCGTTAAAGATGCCGTTAATAAGAGATTAAAATACATTGATTCAGGTAATGTGATTTATGCCGATTCTTTTAATCAACCATGGCTTGGCAATGAAAACTTTTCAGATGAGCAGGCAAATATAAATATAAACAAAGCCTCTCTTGAGGCGTTGACAGCGTTTTTACGGTATAAAGGCGTTGATGATGAAACATCCGTAACCCTTGCCGAGGCCGTGATTAATTACAGAGATAAGAATTTGAGGTTTGATACAGCCAGCGAGATCTTACTGGCTGAAGGCATGACAGAAGATATTTTTTATGATATAATCAGGGATATTACTGTTTATGGCAGCGGCGCTGTTAATATAAATACAGCTTCACGCGTTGTTTTATCAGCGGTTTTAACAGAAGAGTTGGCTGATTATATTTTGTCAACGAGAAAATGGTTTCAGGATTCAGGCGAAGGCGTTTGGTTTGTTGCTATAGCCAGTGATGATTCAGCCGGCCAGGCGTATATATTACATAATTCAGCCAGCGTAAGAAATATACTTTCTGACAATCCCGAGCTGGGGGTAGCCTATCAGCAGAAGCTTATAAGCGTAGTTTCTTCTGTTTTCAGGGTTAAGTCCGGTTCGATAGAAGCCATAGTCAGGTTTAAAGAAAACGGTGATTTTGAATTTTTGTATTGGAACCAGGATAGTAAATATGTTATTTAAAAAAAATCCTGAAATAGCGGTAATAGATTTTTCGAATAACTGGCTTAAATTGGCGCTTCCCGATAAAACATATGTTGCGCAGTTTAATCTGGATATTAATAATAAGGCTTCGCGCAGGGAATTTGCCAGGCTTGTATGGGGATTTTTAAAAAGTAATCCAAAAACAGTTTATAGCTGCCTGCCCAGGCAGTTTGTTACAGTGAGGTTTTTAAGGCTTCCTTCGGTTAATGAATCTGAAATAGAAAAAATGCTTGAGTTTGAGGCGGTAAAGCAACTGCCGTTTTCCGGACAGGATATCGTAACCGGGCATATAACTTTAAGCGCCGACGAAGAGGGTTACTCCAGGGTGATGCTTGCCGCGGCGCAAAAGGATGTTATAGAAAAACATCAGCAAATCCTTAAGGCCATTGGTATAGCGCCGGATAAACTGTGCCTCAGCACAGAGGCTGTTTTGAACTTTTTTTTGTTTACCAGCAGGATAAACCAGGACCAAAAAACATTATATTTACTTGTTGACGTTGATAGCGCTTCCACAGAGTTGATAATATCTAGAGGCAGAGATATTTTGTTTACAAGGTCATTTAGTCACGGCGCTATAGCGCTTTATGATTCAGGCGCTTTGACGCGTGTAAGGCAGTGGGCTGATACTTTAAAGGAGCATATAAAGCTTTCCTATGTAGCTTTTAAAAAAGAATATACGGCAACCGATGTAAAGGTGGCAAAGATAGTTGTTACAGGAGGCGTGTCTAAATTTTTCAGCCAGATTGATAACAATCTCTCTAAGGAATTTGGCGTATCCGTTGAGTTTCTTGACGCAAGGCAGCAGGCCTCTCATGATAAGCCTGTTTCTTTGACAGCTGTTTTAGGCGTTGCTCTTTCAGCTGATAAGATAAAAATGAATCTTCTGCCGCAGGAAATAAAGCTGGCAACAGAGCGCAAAAAAGAAAAATCCGAGATCTTTAAGTTTTATTCGCTTGTTTTTGCGATATTGTGCTGCATCATCATTGTTATAGGCGGGCGTTTTTTGTGTAAGCAGCTTTATATTAATCATCTTGGCAGGCAGCTTGCGCAGCTTAAACCGTATGCGCAAAAGGCCGCGGCGCTGTCGGATAAAATAAAGATTATCAGGCGCCAGTCAGGCGAAGGCGACACAGCCCTTGGCATGCTGGCAGAATTATACGCTATCATACCAAATGGTTTGAAGATTTCAAATTTTTCGCTTAATGACGATGGTTCGATAGTATTGCGCGGTAACTGCGATTCTATGGCGCTTATATTTAGCGCGGTATCTGCGCTGGAGGCTTCTGAAAATTTTAAAAATGCCAAGCTTGTTTCCGCTAACAAAAGAAGGATTGCGCAAGCGGAAACAGTAGATTTTAATATAAATTGTATTTTAAAACATTGATTAAAGCGGTGGATATATGGCTTTTACTTCATTATCAAAAAGAGAGAAAAATATATTTATAGCCCTGATTATTATTATATCAGTCAGCGCGTTTTATGCGGTTGTGTTGGAGCCGGCTGTAAAAAAATGGTCAGGCATGGACAGTCAGATCGCCTTACGGCAGGTTAAGCTAAAAAAATACCTGGGAGCTGTAAGGGATCTAAAAGAGTATAGCGCCGAGTATAAAAAATATATAGCGGCGATAAAGAAATCCGGATCCGACGAAGAATATATGGCATTTGTGTCATCGCAGATAGAAGAGACGGCCAGAAACAGCGGTGTTTATATCAGGGCCTTAAAGCCAAGCGCGGTTAAGAGCGATAAATTATGCAAAAAATTTATTGTAGAGACAGAGTTGGATTCGCCGGTTAAGGACTTGGCCGGTTTTTTATACCAGCTCCAAAGCCCGGAACGCATGTTAAAGGTTGACAGCATGAGTTTAATTGCCACATCCGGCGGCAGCGATTCTGTTAAGGCAAGGGTTTTTATCTCAACAGTTTTATTTAAGGATTAATGATGGATTTTAACAGATTAAAATTAGCGCGTATAAATAACATCCTGGCAGTTTTATTTTTACTGGTTTTGGTTTATCTGTTGTATGATTTATTCGTATTTACTGCGCCTCGAATATCTGATTCAATAAAAAAATCAGGCACCGACATTATCCACGAGGATTCTTCCCCGCAAAACGCCAAACAAAAATCTTCCGATATTAGCGTTGCCAGGCAGCTGGATTATTATACGCAGAAGATAGGCGCAAAGAATTTGTTTAAGGCTTCTCTTGTCGAAGAATCATCCAATACAACCATAGCAGCTACTGAGGCGCAGACATTAATATTAAAAGGTGTTATTGCCGGTAGAAACCCGCAGGCAGTCATAGAGGATACAAAGACTCAAAAAACATATTTTGTTGTAAAAAATGACAAGATTGGTGATATAATCATAGACAGCGTAGAAGAGAATAAGGTAAAATTAAAACTTGGCAGTGAAATATTTGTTTTGACGCTATAATATAAACATTATATGCGGGTAGAGGGGGATTTTATATGTTAAACATAAAAATAAAGAAAATATCAGTATTGTTTGCTGTTTTATTTTTGTTTTCGCAATTTAACGCGTTCTGTCAGGACGTTGATCAATCGGCAGCGGTAACAAGCGAAAATATAACGCTTGATATAAAAGGCATGGATATACTGGATGTTCTTAAGATACTTTCGATGAAAAGCGGTTTAAATATAGTGGCCGGCAAAAATGTTATAGGCCGCGTTACGATATTTTTAAAGGATGTAAATGTATGGGATGCCCTGCAGATAGTGCTGGTGGCAAATAATCTTGCCTATGAAAAACAGGGCAATATAATAAACGTTATGACAGACAGGGATTATGAACTTATTTATGGAGAAAAATTTTACGATAAGAAAAGGGTATATATAGCTAAACTGCAATACGCCAAGGCAGCGGACGTAAGCAAGGTTTTGATGCAGGCAAAGACCAATGTCGGCAAGGTTATAGCCGACGAGGGCTCTAATACAATTGTCCTCATGGATGTGCCTGCCAGTATCTTGCAGATGAAGCGTATGATAGATGAAATGGATGAACCTACGCGCACAATGATATTCTCATTGCAATACGCAAAGGCCGAAGACATTGAGAAAAATGTTTCTGAGTTGGTGACTAAAAATTTAGGGTACATAAAAATAGATGCCAGGACAAACAAAATAGCCGTTACAGATGTGCCCCAACAGCTTGAAAAAATCGAGAAATTGATAAACGCTTTTGACCAGAAGGATGCCCAGGTGATGATAGAGGCAAAGATTTTAGAGGTTACTCTAAGCGACAATTTTAAGATGGGCATAGACTGGGATGTAATCGCGGATAAGTATTTCAGATTAACCCAGAACCTGAAGCTTGGCCTTACATCAGGCGGCACTGTTAAGATAGGTACAATCGCCGGAGGCGGCAGCCCAACGGATGAGGGCGATTATTCAAGCCTTATAGACGCCTTAAGAGAAGTTGGCGATGTAAATACTTTATCCGCGCCAAAGATAATGGCTTTAAATAATCAGGAATCAAAAATATTGGTCGGCACAAGACAGCCTTATTCTACACAATCGGTCGTATCAAGCCAGCAGACGACTACTACAGCCGAAAGCGTGACTTTTGTGGATTTGGGCGTTAAACTGTATGTGACTCCCACGATAAACGAGAATGGCTTTATCACGATGAAAATAAAACCTGAGGTAAGCACAAAAAGCGGGGACTACACAACTTCTGACAATAACACAATCCCCATTATTTCAACAACAGAAGCTGAAACAACCATTATGGTAAAAGACGGGGCCACGGTTGTCATAGCAGGCCTTATAAAGGATACTGTAGATAAAAGCTCTAAAAAGGTCCCTTTTTTGGGAAGCATACCCGTTTTAGGCCATTTATTCAGCAACATTTCAAATGAGAAAAGGAAAGAAGAAATAGTAGTACTTTTAACGCCTCATATAGTTACCGGGGAATTTATGTTTAGCGAAACGGAAAAATGGCGCAGGCACGAGGCGCTTGTTGATAAGATTAAAGACAGTGTTGAGATTGAGGATTTAAAAATAAAACAGGCCAGGCAAAAAGAGGAGTTAGCCCGCCAAAAAAGTAATCTTGCCGAACAGAAAAAAGAGTTAGTCGGCAAGAAAAAACAGGAAAAAGTAGAAAAAAAAGAGCCTGTTGTTGAGGTTAAAAAAGAAGAAGAGCCTGCTGTAGTTTCTTTGATACAAAAGAGTAATTACAGCAGTTATTTTTTGGGTATCAAGAATAAGATTCATGATACAGCAATCAAGAATTTTTACGATCCCGACTTAAGAGGTGAGTGTATCATAAGGTTTATCCTTGATTCTAAGGGGAACCTTTTTGATGAGCCTGTTATTGTAAGCGAGGATAGTAAGTTAGCCGGAGACGTTGTGCTGCAAAGCGTTAAGCTTGCCTCGCCATTCGGTGATTTTCCTGAGGAATTTGGAGCTGACAAGGAAGAGTTCACCGTAGCGGTTTCTTTCCAGCAATAAAGTACCTACTTTTTGTATCCAACCTGTCTTGACAAAATTGGTTTTATATGGTATACTTTACTGATAAAACCTAATAAAACATTTAAAAAAGTAGATCCCCAATAATATGAATTGGTTTGATATATTTGTTGTAATCCTTTTAATTAGAACAAGTTACATGGGTTTTAAGAATGGGCTGTCTGTAGATATCTATAAGGCAGCAGGGTTGTGCATTTCAGGCCTTGCGGCCTTTTATTTTTACAATAGGGTAGTATTTCTTGTAAGTAATTATATTACTATTCCAATAGAAGAGACTCAGCTTGCAGCAATATCTTTCATTTTGATTCTACTTGCATGCCTGTTTGCATGCAAAATAATTTTTACTTTGATACAAAAAATAGCGCAGATACGGTTTGTCAAGTTTTTTGATTCAACAGTAGGCATGATTTCCGGATTAATAAGAGGTATTGTTATAGCATGCCTGTTTTTTATGATATTGAACTGGAGCGCATTTGATTATATAAAAAGATCTGTCCAGGAAAAGTCTTTTTCAGGTGTTTACATAGTATATGTAAACAGTCAAGCCAAGGGTGTACTCAATAAGATACTGCCGGAGTAATAATTATTTGTCCCTCGTCACTAAACGTGATAGCTTGTGGCTCGGGACGATTTTTCAACCAAAGAGATTCTACTGGAAAAATCGGAGGTGTAAATTGAAGTTAGGTGATATTTATGAATTTGTGGTAAAAAAAGGCATTGAACAGGATCCGCGCGGCGCAAAAGCCGTGCAGAACGCGCTTAACAAAGCCAAAAAGGATTTTGATGAGTTAAAGCCCGGGGATAAAGAGAATTTTGATAAAGAGTCGCTGGTAAATCCTTATGCCGATACGCGTATCTTAAACGGCAATCCTAAGGAAGAAATAAAATCAATACTTGTAGGCATAGATATGGAGGTCGGCGAAATTGTATTGGCTGACCGTTTAAAGCAAAACGGAAAGCCTGTGGATTTGGTAATGGCCCATCATCCAGAGGGTTTTGCGCTTGCAGGATTTTATCAGGTTATGCATATGCAGACAGATATAGCGGCTCAGATAGGTGTTCCCATAAATATAGCCGAGTCGCTTCTTCATGAAAGAATAAAAGAGGTTGAAAGAAGAGTGCATCCTGCCAACCATGCAAGGGCAGTGGATGCGGCCAGGCTTCTGGGGATTAATTTTATGTGCGCGCATACGCCTGCCGATAATCATGTCACAGCGTATTTGCAGAAGCTTATAGACAAGGAAAAACCGGAATTCATCTCAGATCTTGTAAAGCTTCTTAAAAGTGTTCCGGAATACAAAGAAGCGTCGAAACACAACGCCGGGCCTAAGATTTTTCTGGGCTCTGAAAAAAAACACACAGGCAGGGTAATGGTTGATATGACCGGAGGCACAGAGGGGTCAAAGGATATTTTTAAAGAATTATCCAAGGCCGGGATATCAACAATAGTCTGCATGCATTTAAGCGACGAGCATGTGAAGAAGGCGCAGCAGGAACACCTTAATGTTATTGTTGCGGGCCATATCCCCAGCGATACCATTGGTATAAATCTATTACTGGATCAATTAGTGAAAAAAGAAAAAATACAAATTTTGGGTTGTTCGGGGTTTGTAAGGGTCGCTAGGTAGATTTTATGATACCGGATGAAATAATCAACCAGATATTGGACAGGACGGATATTGTTGAAATAATATCCGGCTATATACCTTTAAAAAGGGCCGGAAGGAATTTTCGCGCCAACTGCCCTTTTCATCATGAAAAGACGCCGTCATTCATGGTGAGCCCGGATAAGCAGATATTCCATTGTTTTGGTTGCGCAGCAGGAGGCAATGTTTTTGCTTTCGTGATGAAGTATGAGCGTCTTGAATTTCCGGAGGCAGTAGAGTTGATGGCAGCCAAGGCAGGCATTGAGATACCCAGGACGCAGGCCGCAAATCCCGGCGCGCGCTCTGAAGCCGCCAAGATTCATTCGGCCAATGAAGCAGCGACGCATTTTTACCATTACACGCTGCTTAAAACTGACTCCGCCAATGACGCGGTAAGCTATCTTAAAAAAAGAGGGATAAAGGAAGAAACAATAAAAAAGTTAAAACTTGGTTATGCGCCTCAGGGATGGGATGCCTTTTTGAATTTTGCTGGTAAAAAAGGTTTTGATCCCGGGTTCCTGCAGCGCGCCGGCCTTACTGTAACAGGCAAAGACGGTAATTCCTATGATAGGTTCAGGCACAGAGTTATATTTCCTATTCATGACAACAAGGGTAAGATTGTGGGTTTTGGCGCAAGGGTGCTTGATGAGGCGTTTCCCAAGTATGTTAATTCGCCCCAGACCCCGGTGTATAATAAAGGAAACAACCTTTACGGTTTAAATTGGACGGCCCAGCACATAAGAGAAAAGGATTCTGTAATAATCGTGGAAGGGTATATGGATTTTCTGATGCCTTTTCAGGCAGGCGTGGACAATATAGTCGCCTCTTTGGGGACAGCCCTTACTGTTGAGCAGGTGAAATTGTTAAAAAGGTTTACAAAAAACATTGTAATGGTTTTTGACCCTGATACAGCAGGAGAGTCGGCAAGTTTAAGAGGCCTTGACATAGCGGTTTCAGAATCCTTTAATGTCAAAGTTGCCGCCCTGCCGCAGGGTTTTGATCCTGACAGGATGGTAAGGGAACAGGGCGTTGAAAAATTCAAGGAATGCATAGATAAAAGCATTGATTTTTTTGACTACAAATATAACGTATTAAAATCAAAGCATAAAGGCAGCGATATTAATTCAAAGGCAAAGATAGCCGGCGAGATGCTCCTTACTATAGCGAAAGTCCCGAATGCCGTATCCAGGTCTGAATACGTGAAGAAGCTTGCGCAGTATATGGATATAGACCCCCAGGCTTTATGGGCTGAGATTAAGAAGATAAAACCGGGCCAGGATACATCAACCGGCGTATCATTGGAAATTTCAGATTCAACGCCGTCTTCAGGCGTATGTATTAATGTGGCAGAAAAGATGCTTTTGGGGTTTGCGCTCGAGGATTTTTCGTTCATAGAGCAGATAAGAAAACATCTTAACGTAAGGCATTCTGAAAACGATGAATTTAATATTTTACTCGGGGTTGTTTGTGATTTCTGGGACCAGCATAAAAACATAAACATAGGCAAGCTTGTAAATTCGATAAAAGACCAGCGCCGCTGCAAGATTATTCTTGACGCGTATGCCTCTACCCAGGAAGTGACAGACAAGGATAAGTGTTTTAAGGATTGCATAAAAAATATCAAACAAACAGATTTAAAGTTCAGATTAAAGGCGCTTCAGGCAGAAATAGCCCGGGCGCATGATTTAAAAACAGACGAAGAATCTTTAAACAAGTTATTAAGTGAGTACAACGGCCTTATAAGGCAAAAGACAGAGGTATAATTTTCCATGAAAAAACGACGAGTTAAAATAAAAATCCGCCGCAGAAAACTCCGTAAAAAGCCTTCAAAAAAGCCTGTTTTAAGTAAGGCTTCCAAGGCTCTAGAGGACCTATCGGCAGCGCAGTGGGAAAAAGATGCCTGTATAAAAAAGCTTCTTGACCTTGGCAAGCAGAAAGGTTTTTTAACCTACGAAGATGTTAATGATATGCTGCCTGAGGATATTGTCGGCTCTGAAGATATAGATGATGTGCTTGCCGCGCTTGGCTCGGAAAAGATAGAAATAGTTGATTCTGAAAAAGGCTATAGCGGCCCTGTTGCAGATGACGCTCATCAACCTGATGCCGCTAAAGATGTAGAAGCCGCAGTTGTCAGTAATCTTGAGCATATTCCTCATGTTGTGCAGATAGACGACCCTGTGCGTATGTACCTTAGGCAGATGGGCCAGATACCTCTTTTAAACAGGGATGATGAGATTTCCCTTGCAAGAGATATTGAGGCCGCTGAAAATGCTTTTCGCGAAGTGGTATATCCTTTGCGGATTACCAAGACTCAGATTTTGGAAATAGTAAATAAGGTGCTTGAAAAAAAAGTAACACCGGATGAAATTTTAGATGACGAGGATGTCAGGATTAAAAAAGGTCTAAGCGCCAGAAGGCTTAGAGTGCTGGTAAAAAGTTTAAGGCGCGCAAGAAGGCCTGATTCTCTATGCGAGCTTATGAAGGTGCTCAACCTGAATATATCCGTAATAGTAAATGTAGTTGCCGATATAAGGGCAAGCCTTGTTGAGATAGAAAGATTAGAGAGGGAGATTGCAAAATTAAGAAGAAAGAGGAAAAAAGGCGACATTCAGAAGTTTTTACGCAATATAAAATCCATAGAGCTTAGCCTTGGAGGGTCCTATCGCCGTACAAAGGAAAGGCTTCAGCTGATCAAGCGCAAAGAGATTCAGTATAACAAGGCCAAGAAAAAACTTGTTGAGGCCAATTTGCGCCTTGTTGTTTCCATAGCCAAGAAATATACGAACAGGGGTTTAAGTTTTCTTGATCTTATACAGGAAGGTAATATAGGCCTTATGAAGGCCGTTGAAAAATTTGAATACCGCAGGGGTTATAAATTTTCGACATATGCCACGTGGTGGATCAGGCAGGCCATAACAAGGGCCATAGCCGATCAGGCAAGGACCATAAGAATACCGGTGCATATGACTGAGACTATAAATAAACTGATTCGCATCTCCCGCGCCCTTGTGCAGGAAAACGGTAAAGAGCCGGCGCCTGAAGAAATAGCGTCAAAGATGCGCCTGCCTATTGATAAGGTTAGGAATATTTTAAAGATAGCGCAGGAACCCATATCCCTTCAGACTCCTATAGGCGATGAAGGCGATACGCATTTCGGGGATTTTATTGAAGACAAGCGCGCGATTTCGCCTGCTAACGCTACAGCCTATTCCATGCTTAAAGAGCAGATGGAAGGTGTTTTGGATACATTGACTGAAAGAGAGAAAAAAGTTTTGAAGCTGCGTTTCGGTATAGGCGACGGCTGCCCCAGAACGCTTGAAGAGGTGGGCGTTATTTTTAAGGTTACGCGCGAAAGAGTAAGGCAGATAGAGGCAAAGGCGCTCAGGAAACTCAGGCATCCTACCCGCAGCAAGCGGCTTAAAAACTTTCTTGAAATGGCAATGACAGAAGACCGCGTACTGTGATAGTTATTTTTTAGCCCTCCATAAAAGGCAAATCCTATGTCAAATCAGAAAAGAAGAAAAGATGTGCGTAATCTCGCTATTATCGCGCACGTTGATCATGGAAAGACAACGCTTGTAGACGCCCTGCTTAAGTATACAGGCGCGTATGATTTTAAATCCGGCGATCAGCTGATAATGGATTCAAATCCCCTTGAAAAAGAAAGGGGTATTACTATTTTTTCTAAGAACGCGTCTTTTCAGTATAAAGGAGTCCAATGTAATATTGTCGATACCCCTGGGCACGCTGATTTTGGCAGCGAAGTGGAACGCATCCTTAAAATGGTTGACGGCGTTTTACTGCTTGTTGACGCTGTTGAAGGGCCTATGCCGCAGACAAAATTCGTATTAAAGAAATCCCTGGAGCTTCATTTAAAGCCTATACTTGTCATCAATAAAATAGACAGGCCGAATTCGCGTCCGCACGAAATCGCTGATAAGGTATTTGATCTTTTCTGCGAGCTTAACGCAAGCGATGAGCAGCTTGATTTTCCTATTTGTTACGCATCAGGTAAAGACGGCTACGCAACGCTTAATCTTGATGAGCCAAGCGAGTCAGTAAAGCCTCTTTTAGACACTATTTTGCACAGGGTGTTACCGCCTGTCGCTGATATGGATTTGCCGTTTCAGATGCAGGTTACAATGCTTGATTATGATTCGTATATAGGCCGTATCGCGATAGGCAGGATATCTTGCGGCTCTGTGCATTTAGGGGATCCTGTGGCGCTTGTAAAGCAGCGCGACGGATCTATTACAAAAGGTAAGATTATAAAAATAAAAAGATACTATGGTTTAGTCCGTGTCGATGTAGAAGAGGCAATAGCTGGCGATATAGTATTAATCGCAGGCGTAGAAGGCGTTGAGGTTGGAGATACAATCGCCTGTGTTGATAACCCAAAGGCCCTGTCGCCGCTTAAGATAGACGAACCGACTATATCGATGAATTTTTCTCATAATACAAGCCCTCTTTCAGGAAAAGCCGGCGGTAAATTTTTAACATCAAGGCATATACGCGAGCGCCTTGCGCATGAGGCAATGATAAATGTCGGTATCAAGGTTGAAGAGGTTGATAACGGCGAACGCTTCAAGGTGTCAGGCCGTGGCGAGCTGCATCTTGCGATACTCATTGAGACAATGCGGCGCGAGGGATATGAGCTTGAGGTTTCAAAGCCGCAGGTGATATTAAAGAAAATCGATAATCAGATGTGCGAGCCTGTTGAGGAAGTGACTGTTGAGGTGCCTCCTGAATATCAGGGCGCGATTATACAGGCGTTTGGCGAGCGCAAGGCAGAGATGCGCGATATGAAAACGACTTCTACGAATACAATCCGTATGGAATTTATCATCGCCTCCAGGGCCTTGATAGGGTTCAGGGGGGATTTTCTGACAATGACGCGCGGAAACGGTATTATGTATCAGAATTTTTTTGAGTATCAGCCGTATAAGGGCGATATGCCTAAGCGTCAAAGCGGGGTTATGGTATCCCAGGGTAACGGAGACGCGGTTGCCTACGCTTTAAATGCCCTGCAGCCGCGCGGCGCTATTTTTATTTCGCCTGGCGAGAAACTGTACACAGGCATGATAGTCGGCGTAAACAACAAAGGCGTTGATATTGTTGTAAATGCCCAAAGGGAAAAGAAACTGACCAATATGCGCGCCGCAGGATCTGATGAAGCGATTCAGCTGATACCGCCGCAGAAGATGACGCTTGAGTTCGCGTTGGGGTTTATTGAGGACGATGAATTGGTCGAGATTACTATGCAGAGCATCCGTATAAGAAAGCTCCATTTAGACGAAGTCGCGCGCAGGCAAGCCAGCCGCGGACAAAAAGCAGAGCGAATCTAGCCACTAGGATTTCCTTCTTTACAAGCCAATCAAAATTTGATATACTATTTATTCTAGGAAAGGGCCCATAGCTCAGCGGTTAGAGCAGGTGACTCATAAACGGCTTTGAGAATTTTTCGTAACCCATTGAAATTGCTGTAAATACGAATAGTGTCAAGAGGTTACAGCAAAACCTTGTTTTAACCTGTTTTAATGTGGTTTAACGATTTTTAACCTCGTATGGACACTTTTTGGACACCAAAAAAGTAAAAAGCGATTTTTATTGACAAGAGTAATAAATATGATATACTTAGTATCGATGAAAGAGTTATTTGCTCCCCGTGTGACTTCCCGAAAGGGCTCATGCGGGGTTATTTTTTATAAGGGGTTAAGATGGCTCTAACCGAACCTAAGATAAAGAACGCAATAATTTTTATTGATGGTCAAAATTTGTATCGCGCTGCGAAGGATGCGTTTGGTTACAATTACCCCAATTACGATATTAAGCTTTTATCTGAATGGGTATGTTCCGGCCATAAATGGAATTTAAACGACATATATTTTTACACCGGAATGCCTGATCCTCAAGATGATGCTTTATGGCATAGCTTTTGGAGTAAAAAATTAAGCTATATGGGTCGGATGGGAATCAATATTTTTAGCAGGTCTTTAAGATATCACAATAAAGATTGGACATGCCCTTCATGCAATAAAAAGTATACTTCTCTTGTAGGCCATGAAAAAGGGGTGGATGTTCGTATAGCCCTTGACATTATCAGGCTGGCGCATCAAAAAACATACGATGTAGGGATAATATTTAGCCAGGATCAGGATCTCAGCGAGGTGGCGGATGAAGTGCGTAGAATTTCCGCAGAGCAAAATCGCTGGATTAAATTAGTATCTGTTTTTCCGGTTAGTCCTACTTATCAGAATAAATGGGGCATAAATAAAACAGATTGGATTAAAATTGATAAAAAAATCTATGATTCTTGTATAGATACTTGTGATTATAGATAGGTTTGTCATTAGGCAAGACAGTTCTTTGTATGAAGTACAAGCTCTTCCTTAAGAGGAGAGCTAAAGGAGCGACATGAATAAAAAACTATCACAATTACTATCAACAGCAAAAGATAAAATTGATTGGATTATGATAATTGTAGGATCTTGCATGGCTTCATATAGTTTATTATCTTTTAAGGCGAGTATATTCTCGGTGCGTGAGCAATTAGCAATACATGTGAGTAGGCTTGATTATACAAATGGATTTTATTATTGTTATTCAAAGAGCAGTAAGTTTTTGTTTGTTATTGGTATAGGCTTACTGGCATTGGGAGTTTTGCTTCATAAGAATAAAAAATAAGGCAATGATAAGGCGATAAGGGTATTTAAGAAAACTACAAAGGGAATATTAATAGCAGGGGTGAGCTTGGAGCTTGCACCGTTTGAGAAATTAAGATTGCAGTTGTCCCCGTAACCAAGATTAAAGGTGTCCCCATTAGGCGTTTTTGAGTTCAAGTTTTTCCGCTTTACAATCCTACCTAAATTTGGTATACTACATATCTTAAGAAAGGTCCTGTTTTGCAGTTAGAAAAACTATACAAAACAGGACCCAAAAATTGCTTTGCAATTTTTGGGCCCATAGCTCAGCGGTTAGAGCAGGTGACTCATAATCACTTGGTCGGAGGTTCGATCCCTTCTGGGCCCACCAAATTTCGCCAGATATTTAGACAGTAGCGAAATTTGTCCCGAGTCCCTCGCCGCAAGCATTTTATATATTGGCGTCTCGGGACGAGGGGCAAAACATAGACATTGTGTCCCTCGTCACAATTCGTGATAGCAGGTGACTCGGGATGAAATTTACAGAATGAGATAACAGGCAAATTTCAGAGGTCATAGGTTCTTTAAACGGGCAACTAGCTCAACCGGTTAGAGCGCTTCCTTCACATGGAAGAGGTTACGGGTTCGAGTCCTGTGTTGCCCACCATTCTGCTTCGCCCCTAGCTTGAAGAAATAGCGGTGGGGCTTCGCAGGAATTAGGCGAAGCAGAATGTTCCTACGAAGCCCATACCAGCAATAACGTTGAGTAGGGCGAAGTAGAACAAACAAAAGGAGATACAGTGCCACAACAAATAGACATTGCCGCGCAACTTGATGTTTTAATAAAACTCCAGGGCCTGGATACGCAGATATACGCCCTGAGGCGGGAAAAGGAAAAAAAGCCCCAGGAGTTAGCCGCGCTTGAGGCGGAGTTTAAAGAGAAGGACGCCGGGCTTAAAAAGGCAGAAGCGGATTTTACCGTGTTGCAATTAAAGAGAAAAGAAAAAGAAGGCGCATTATCCGGCAAAGAAGAACAAGTCAAAAAACTACAGTCGCAGCTTTCTCAGCTTAAGACAAATAAAGAATATTCTGCCATGCAGCATGAAATAAACGCTCATAAAGTGGATAAATCGCTTATTGAAGATGTGATATTGACGTTGATGGATGATATTGACAAGGCAAAGATTAAGATAGAGAAAGAAAAAGAACTCCTTTCCCAGGAAGAAGTAAAGTTAAATCAACAACAGAAGTTGGTTAAGGCCCAGCTGGAAGAAATTGAAAAAAAATTACAGCAGCTTGAGATAGGCAGGCAGGTAATTACTCCTCAGGTTGATCCCAGCACGTTGAAAAAATATGAAAAGATACTGCGTAGTAAAAACGGGCTTGCGATTGTGGGGATCGGTTCTAATGCGTGCCAGGGCTGCAATATGAACCTTCCGCCGCAGGTTATAAACCAGGTACACCTGAAAAAAGAATTTATTATATGCGAAAGCTGCACAAGGTTTTTATATACCAATGAACCAGCAGAATAAAATTATTTTTTTTATAGACGGTGCGTCTCAGGGCAATCCAGGCCCAAGCGGTATAGGCGTTGTAGTGTGCGATCAAAACGGGAATGTGCTGGATAACATAAGCGAATACATCGGAGAAAGTACGAACAATATAGCAGAATACAGCGCTTTGATAGTTGCTCTTGAGGAAGGGCTAATAAGAAAATCAGATTCTATAGCAATAAATACAGATAGCGAACTTTTGGTAAAACAGCTAAACGGCGATTACAAGGTAAAAAGCGAAGATTTAAAACCGCTATTTTACCGCGCGCAGCGCCTGTTGAAAGGTTTCAAGCACGTGCAGGTTAATCATATAGACAGATTAAAAAATAAAGGCGCGGATAAGTTGGCAACAAAAGCGGTTAACGCCAGCAAAAAATCAAAAGTGTCGTCAAGCAGCCAGGTGACGTTTACATTTGAAAACAAAAAATAGTGGTTCTGCTTCGCCGTGCTACTTTCGTGCACGGCTTCGCAGGAACCACTGCTACGAAGCTCATACCAGTTCTTTCTCAGTGAAAAGCGAAGTAGAGTGGGTTCAAGAGGCAGCCGCCCTCTCTGTCTAGTTTTTGAGAAGCAAGACAGAGAGGGAGGAAAGTCCGGACTCCTGGGCAAGCGTAACGGTTAACAACCGTCCGTCGTAAGGCGAGGATGCAGAGCCACAGAGACCACAACTCAACTCCGAAAGGAGATAGAGGGTGAAAAGAGGCAATCTCTACGCGGAGCAAGCTCAAATAGGTCCTGCAATAGACAGTCCATCTTAAACATGCAGGACGGGTAGAGCGCTGGATCCTGATAGCAATATCAGGGCAAGATAAATGGTTGCCTAATACAGAATCCGGCTTATCTTGAGCCTACTATATTATGGGGACAGGTTTAAAAACCTGTCCCCATTTTTTTCCCTTTAAAAAATACTTTGTATTTTTTGCTTGACAAAGTGGAGGAGTATGCTATACTTTAAAGCAGATGGTGGTTGGAAGTGGAGTAAAGTGGTTTGAAAACAGAATAAGCTAAAATAGAAAAAACATGGATGCGTCATGTGAAAATGCCTTTGTCGGGGGGGCTAAAAAATTTTTGGTCGAAAGACCTTAAACCTTGCAGGCGCATCCATCTTTTTCCTATAATTTAAATAAAGTTTTTAAAACAACAAAAAATATCCAAAGGTGGTGATGGCAGATGTTCTACGGTGAATACGAACATACAATAGACAGAAAAGGCCGTCTGATAATACCGTCCAAATTCCGCGAAGTGTTTAAAGAACACTTTATAGAAAAGTTTTATATTACGCGGGGCTTAGACGGTTGTTTATTTGTATTTACTGAGGATGAATGGAAAAATCAGGAAACCAAATTTAAGAATGTTTCTTTTACGAAAAAAGAATCAAGAAAATTCAACCGTCTTTATTTTTCAGGCGCGTGCGACTTGGCGTGCGACAGGCAGGGAAGGATACTTATACCGCAATACCTGAAGGACTATGCCGGAATAAAAAAAGATGTAATAATAGTAGGTATTTCCAACAGGATTGAAATCTGGTCAGAACAAAGGTGGAAGGATTTTTACGATAACACCAAAGACAGTTTTGAGGATATTGCCGAGAAACTGATAGATACCGAATAACTGGTAAAATTTTTTTTTGGGGGGGGTATGGACTACAGGTTATTTCTAAGCAGAGAAAAAGAAAAAACAGACAACAGTCTGCTTATCAAAGCTGTAGAGCGGAGCAAGTTGGTGGATTCCTCTGCGAAATCAATAAATACTAATCCTTATCTTTTGCGTTTTTTTAAGAAAAGATTTAATAGGCCCGGCCTTTGAAAACAGTGCATATAGCGGTAATGGCAGAGGAGGCCATAACTTTTTTGGCCCCTAAGCCGTCAGATATAATAGTTGATTGTACTATTGGCGCAGCGGGCCATAGTAGAGGAATAATCGAGAAGATACTGCCGGGCGGCAAATTAATAGGGATTGACCGGGATGTGAATATATTAAAGGCCGCGCAGGAAACGTTAAAGAGTTATAAAGAAAACGTTTTTTTGAAAAATGAAAATTTCAGAAATATAGATTCAGTGCTGGGGGGCCTGGATGTAACCAGGCTTGACGGCGCGCTCTTTGATCTGGGCGTTTCAAGCCTGCAGCTTGATGACGCAAGCAGGGGTTTTAGTTTCAGTGTTGACGGCCCGCTTGATATGAGGATGTCTTTGTCCGGCCCAAGCGCGGCAGATATCGTAAACACAACAGGCAAGGATGAGCTTGCGGATATAATATTCAAATTCGGCGAAGAACGTTTCTCAAGACGCATAGCAGGCGCCATAGTAGCCGCAAGAAGGCGTTCTTTAATCAGGACAACATCTCAGTTGGCTGATATAGTCATGAAGGCGCTGCCGAAAACCAGGCCATGGCAGAAGATACATCCTGCGACCCGGACATTTCAGGCGTTAAGGATAGCGGTTAACGATGAATTAAACGCGCTGGAAGAAGCGCTCAGGAAGGCGTTGGATTTGCTTAGTCCGGGGGGAAGGATATGCGTTATCTCATTTCATTCCCTGGAAGACAGGATAGTGAAAAATATGTTTAAAGATTTTGCGCTTAATGCGGAGCTTGAAATTTTAACAAAAAAGCCGGTTACGCCAGGCAGGCATGAATTAGAGGTTAATCCGCGTTCAAGAAGCGCTAAGTTAAGGGCGGCAATAAAAATGGAGCATATATGAAAATATCCAAATTTTTTATAATATTGACAATATCTACACTGGCAGCGATAATGTATGTCAGCCAGCAGGTTGAGGCTACGAAGCTCGGCTATCAGATCAACCAGCAGCAGGCTGTTTTAGAAGACATGCTTGACCAGAGGCAGATGTTATTATATAATATCTATAATCTTAAATCGCCCGAAAATTTACAGCAGTCTTTCGCTAAAAATTCCACTCCGGCCGACGAATTTAAGATAGCAAGCAGCAAGCAAATCGCGGTTTTGTCAAATTTAAAAGCAGGCTACATCAAAGAGCGGCCAAGAAATACGGCGTCAACGTTTTTCGGTGTTTTCGGCTTAACTTCCTTGGCGGAAGCAAAAACACAGGATTAGTTTTTTAAATGCCAAAAATAATATCCCGCTACACTCGCCTTCGCAGCATATACCTTTTCTATATTATCTTCTTTCTGTTTTTAATTATCCGCCTTACATATGTGCAGGTTTTTCAATATAACCGCCTTTCTGAAATAGCCAGCCGCCAGCATAATGTTGCCATAAAGATAGACCCTGTAAGGGGCGCTATATACGATGCGAATCTGAAACCATTTGCATTCAGTATAAACTTAGAATCCATATATGCCAATCCGCGCATGGTTAAGGATCCTGTAAGCGCAGCGTCAATGCTTTCAGATGTCCTGGGCATAGAGAAGCATGTATTGGTTGGGAAATTTACCCAGGATAAGGCCTTTGTGTGGCTTAAAAGAAAGGTTTCCTCAAAAGAAGCCGAAAAAGTAAGGGCCCTGGGTTTGCGTTTTATAGGTTTTATAAAAGAGCCTAAAAGATTTTATCCCAATGAAAGGATGGCATGCCATGTGGTTGGTTTTGCCGGCATCGATAATATAGGCTTAGAAGGCATCGAGATGACCCTTGACGGATATCTTTGCGGCAAGCCGGGATGGTATTATACCAAGCAGGACGCTAAGCAACGCAAGCTGCCTTCCTACAAAAATAAATATGTGCCGCCTGTTGACGGTTATGATGTTGTGCTGACGCTGGATATGGTGCTGCAGAGTTTTGCCGAGGCCCAGCTTGATATCATCATGAACAAGTTTCACTCTAAGGCCGCAACCATTATTATGATCGAACCTGCTACCGGCAGGATACTTGCCCTTGCAAACAGGCCTAATTTTGCGCCCAATGATTTTCAAAAAGCCGACGCCCTTTCAAGAAAAAACCGGGCTGTGACGGATATATTTGAACCGGGATCTGTTTTTAAGATAGTAACAGCCTCCGGCGCGCTCGAAGAGGAAAAGGTAAGCATGTCTGATGAGTTTTTCTGTGAAAACGGTGAATACCGGCCCATACCTTCATATACCCTGCATGATTACCATCCTTACGGTTGGCTTGTATTTCGCAAGGTAATAGAAAATTCAAGCAATATCGGCACAGGTAAGATTGCCCAGCGCCTGGGGCCTCAGAATCTTTATAAATATATAAAACTTTATGGTTTTGGGCAGAATACCGGCGTTGATTTACCCGGCGAGGTGCCTGGCATGATCAATCCGCCGTCAAAATGGAGTAAGACTTCGCCATGGAACATACCAATGGGCCAGGAGATTGCTGTAACATCTATTCAGACAGCAGCGGCCATGGCGGCAATAGCTAATAATGGTGTTTTAATGAAACCTTATGTTATAGACAGGATACAGGATAAAAAAGGCAATGTTATAAAATCGTTTTCGCCTGTTGAGGTAAGAAGGGTTTTGTCGGATAAGACAGCAAAACAGATACAGGAGATTTTAGCCGGAGTCGTTGAAAACGGCACAGGCAAATCAGCCAAGATTCAAGGCTACCGCGCCGCAGGCAAAACAGGCACAGCGCAGAAGGTTGAAGGCGGGCGGTATTCTCAGGATAAATACGTTGGTTCATTTGTCGGGTTTGCCCCGGCGCACGAAGCTATGGTTGCCTGCATGGTTAGCGTTGATGAACCGCACCCGGTACATTTCGGCGCAGTGGTTGCTGCTCCGGGGTTTTCCAAGGTTGTCAGCCAGGCAATAGAATACTTAAACGCCAGAAAGGTTTTTATGCCCAAGCAGCCGGCAGGGGATCAGTAATGGATGATAAAAAGAAATTAAAAGATTTGTTGTCAGGGGTAGAAGTGGTTTCAACAGGCAATAATCTTGCCGTAGAAGTTTCCGGCATTGCCACTGATTCCAAATCAGTACGTGACGGATATCTTTTTGTGGCTATAAAAGGTTACAGTAGAGACGGGCATGATTTTATAAATGAGGCTGTTTTAAAAGGCGCCAAGGCTATAGTTGCTCAGGACGGTTGTTTACCCGCAGGCGATATCAGCGGTGCGCCGGTTATCCTGGTGAGCGATTCAAGAAAGGCGTCTGCTGATATAAGCAACAATTTTTACAACAGGCCTTCTGATAAGGCAAGGGTTATAGGAATAACAGGCACTAATGGTAAGACAACGGTTTCTTATTTATGCGAAAGTATTTTTAAAAAAGCGGGTTTTAAAACAGGCGTTGTAGGCACCATTAATTATAGATACGGCCAGCGTTTGATACCAGCGGTCAATACTACTCCTGGCGCGTTGGAGCTTGCGCAGATTATGGGTTACATGGTTGATAACGGCGCAAAATATATAGTTATGGAGGTTTCAAGCCATTCATTGAGCCAGGGCCGCGTTCGGGGCGTGGATTTTAAAACAGCTGTTTTTACGAATATCACGCCGGAGCACCTTGATTATCACAAGACTATGCAGGAATATAAAAACGCAAAGGCCATATTGTTTAAAAATTTGGCTGTTCATGCGAAAGCTGTTTTAAATATAGATGATGTATTCGGCAAGGAGCTGTCCGCTGAGCTATGTTGCAATAAATCCGCGTTGTTGACATATAGTCTTGGTAGCAACGCTGATATTTATCCTGAAAAATATTTTTTATCATCTTCAGGTGTAGAGGCTGTTATCGTAACGCCTGCAGGGAAGATAAATATAAACAGCAGGCTTGTAGGAAAATTTAATCTTTACAATATATTGGCAGCGGCCTCAGTCGGAATTGCCGAGAGTGTAGCTATTGATAAAATAGCGGCCGGAATAGATGATATTATGGTTGTGCCGGGAAGGTTGGAAAAAATTTCATGCGGCCAGAAGTTTGATGTTTATGTTGATTATGCGCATACCGATGATGCCCTTAAAAATGTTTTAGGCGCTTTAAGGGAATTATCCCCGGCTAAGATAATAACGCTTTTCGGTTGCGGCGGCGACAGGGATAAAACAAAAAGGCCGAGAATGGGAAAGATTGCCGCTAGTTTGTCAGATTATGTTATAATTACTACTGACAACCCCAGAAGCGAAGACCCGGAATCCATAGCAGGCCAGGTTTTAGAAGGTGTTTTAAAGAATGACAGAAATAAGGCCCTTGTGATTATTGACAGGCAAGAGGCGATTAAGAAGGCTATAAGCCTGGCGCGCTCAGGCGATGTGGTATTGCTTGCGGGCAAAGGGCATGAGACATACCAGGTTTTTAAGAATACTACGCAGCCTTTTGATGATAGCCAGATTGCAAAAAATATTTTAAACGCCGGATAAAAAAATGTTTACAGCGCAGGATATCTTAAACGCTACAGGCGGCAATCTTGCCGTGGGCTCTTTAGATTGCGTTGCGCGCGGAATATCAACCGACTCGCGCACGATTGAAAAAGGAGAATTGTTTATTGCGTTGGAAGGCGATAATTTCAATGGCCATGAATTTGTAACAGACTCCGTACAAAGGGGTGCGGTAGGCGTTGTTGTAAAAGCGGGAGTTTTTTCATATAAACCTGTTTTGTCTATGGGCTATCCCGTATTTTTGATAGAGGTGAATGACACGCTTAAGGCCCTTGGCGATATCGCGTATTTTTACAGGAAGCGTTTTAATATCCCTGTAGCAGGCGTTACGGGTTCAAACGGTAAGACAACCACCAAGGATATGATAGCCCATATATTGTCTTTAAGCTTGAGGGTTTTAAAAAATCAGGGCACATTGAATAATTTTATAGGCATGCCGCTTACTTTACTTAAACTTGCAGATCAGCATCAGGCATGCGTTTTGGAGATGGGCGCAAATCATTTAGGCGAAATAGCGCGGCTGAGCGAGATAGCAGTTCCTGATATAGGCGTAATTACTAATATAGGCCCGAGCCATCTTGAATTTTTAAAAGACTTAGAAACCGTATCGCAGGCAAAAACAGAATTGTTTCAGAATTTTAAACCTGATGATACGGCCATATGGAATGCCGATGATGCCATGCTCAGCGGTTTATATCAGACGCTTAAATGCAGAAAAAAGACATTCGGTTTCTCGGCCGGCTGCGATTATCAGGCAACCCATATAGAATACTTGAAGGCCGAAGGAGCCTGGCGCTTTGCTTTGAATTCAAACAAGCTTATCAAGATAAAACTTCTGGGCAGGCATAATATATATAACGCGCTCGCTGCCATAGCTGTCAGTGACACAATGGGCATAGATTATGAAAGTATATTTTCAGGGCTTTCGTCTTTTGGCAGCGTATCCATGAGAATGGAGATTTTAGAGGCCGCCGGCATAACGATAATAAATGACAGTTATAATTCCAATCCCAAATCCATGGAATCGGCCATAGCTGTTTTATCTGATTTTAACGCTTCCGGCAGAAAGATTTTAGTAAGCGGCGACATGCTGGAGCTTGGCGATATGTCGGATTATTACCATCACCAGCTCGGGTTAAGCGTGGGTAATTCCAATACAGATATTTTTATAGCAGTAGGCCCAAGGTCCAGAGAAGCCGCCGCTAGCGCAATATCCTCCGGGATGAATAAAAGCTGCGTATATTTGTGTGATAATTCAAAACAGGCAGGAGAGGCCCTTATTAAAATACTTCGCCAGTACGATGTTGTTCTGATTAAAGGTTCGCGCGCAATGAAAATGGAGAACATATGCTCTACAATTTACTCTACCCGTTAAGCAAGATATGGTTTGGCTTTAATATATTCAGGTATATTACATTCAGGGCCGTTATGGCGGCCTTGACAGCATTTTGTATAAGCATTATCGCAGGCCCGTGGGTTATAAAGAAACTCGCGTTTTTAAAAATAGGCGAAAACGTGCGCGATAAAAAAGAAGTAGGCGCGCTGTATGCGCTGCATGAAAAAAAGAAAGGCACGCCTACTATGGGTGGGGTGTTGATTGTTGGCTCAATATTGGTATCAACGGCCCTATGGTCTGATATGACAAATAAATTTACGTTGGTTGCCTTGTTTTCCACTGTTTGGCTGGGGGCCGTGGGTTTTATCGATGACTATATCAAGCTTGTAAAAAAAAGATCCAAGGGTATGGCTGTAACAGCCAAGTTGTTGGGCCAGATATCGCTGGGCTTGGCAGTGGGCGTTTATCTGTATTTTTCACGCGACGGGTTTGCCGTGCTTGAGATGCCGTTTCTTAAAAATATTGTATTAAATTTAAGCGTTTTTTACATATTTTTTGTTACCCTGGTTATAGTAGGCTCCTCAAACGCCGTTAATCTTACCGACGGCCTTGACGGCCTGGCGATAGGCTGCGTTTCTATGGCGGCTTTGGCTTACAGCATATTAAGCTATATAGCCGGAAATATAATTTTAAGCAAATATCTTTTGGTTTCATATGTTCCGGGAAGCGGCGAGCTGGCTGTTTTTTGCGCCAGTATAATCGGCGCCGGGCTTGGTTTTCTGTGGTATAACTGCCATCCAGCAGAGGTTTTTATGGGCGATACCGGTTCACTTGCGCTTGGCGGCGCCTTAGGCATCGTAGCTGTGATGATAAAGAAGGAATTGCTGCTTTTTATAGTCGGCGGTATATTTGTTTTTGAGGCGTTATCCGTTATAATACAGGTGATTTCATTTAAAACTACAGGCAGGCGCGTGTTTCTTATGTCGCCTCTGCATCATCATTTTCAGCTTAAAGGGTGGAGCGAGTCGAAGGTAATAGTGAGGTTCTGGATAGTCGCGATAATGCTGGCGTTGTTTACGTTAGCTACATTAAAGATAAGGTAGATATGGATCTGAAAAACAAAGAGGTTGTTGTTGTCGGCCTGGGCGCAAGCGGCGTAGCGGCCCTCAGGCTTTTAAAAAGGCAAGGCGCGAAGGCGAGGGCTACGGAGGTTTCCGCCAAGGACTCCGTGGCCTGCCTTGCCGAAGGATTAAGGCGCGAAGGTTTTTTTATTGAAACAGGCAGGCACACAGAGGCATTTTTAAAAGGCGCTTCATTAATAGTGACAAGTCCCGGCGTAGCTGATTCTTCGTTTGTTATCAGGTGGGCCGGAAAAAATAATGTAAAAGTTATAGATGAGATTGAGTTGGCGTATAATTTCTGCAAGCCCCCGATAGTGGCTATAACAGGCACAAACGGCAAGACAACAACAACATCGCTGATAGGCCATATACTTTTAAAAGGCGGGATAAATAATATAGTTTGCGGAAATATCGGGAAGGCGTTTTCAGGCGAGATATCAAAACTCAAAAAAAGTTCGGTATGCGTGCTGGAGGCCAGTTCTTTTCAGCTGTCGCGCATAGACAGGTTCAGGCCGAAGGTGGCAGTTTTTTTAAATGCGACACAGAATCATTTAGACAGGCACGCGGATTTTAAGGAATATTTTAACGCCAAGATGAGGATATTTCAAAATCAGACAAAGAGCGATTATGCAGTGCTTAATTCCGAGGATAAAAATATAGTAAAGGCAACAAAGAATATCAGGGCCAAAAAAATATTTTTCAGCCCGGATAATGAAAATGCGCTTTTTAATCCAGGCGATTTGCAGATAAAAGGAAGGCATAATGTTGAAAATGCGTTGGCAGCCGCCTGGGCGGCATATGCATTGGGAGTGAAGCCCCGGGCGATAGTGGATGCGGTTAAAACGTTTCGCGGGCTTGAACACAGGTGCGAATATGTCAGGAAAGTAGAAGGCGTTAATTTTATCAATGATTCCAAGTCAACAACTGTTGATTCTGCAATAAAGGCCCTGGCCTGCTGCAGCGGAGCCGTTATTCTTATTGCCGGCGGCAGGGATAAAAACAGTGATTTTTCTGTTTTGCGCAAGCATCTTAAGAATAAAGTCAAGGCCGTGGTGCTGATAGGCGAAGCCAGAGAAAAGATAAGGGGTTCTGTCGGAGATATAGTTAAGACAAAAAAAGCGGATTCCCTGGAAGAGGCCGTGATAAATGCCCGCAACATGGCAAAGTCCGGAGAAAGTGTTTTATTGTCTCCGATGTGCGCGAGTTTTGATATGTTTGATGACTATAAGCACAGGGGTAGGGTATTTAAGAAAATAGTAAAAGGGTTGTAAACCGTGCGTAAATCAAGAATAGTTATATTTATGATAACATGCATGCTGCTGGCCGTAGGCATTGTTATGATTTATTCAGCTAGCGCCATATTCGCCTATGAGAGGTATCATGACAGCTGCTATTTTTTAAAAAGGCACATGCTTTATCTTTTAATCGGTTTTTTAGGCGCTGTAGGCGTGATGTCGTTTGATTACAGGAAATTGAAGGTTCTGGCAAGGCCGTTGCTTTTGGCGACAATCCTTTTGCTTATATTGGTGCTGATGCCCGGTATAGGCAAAGAGGCGGGTGGGGCAAGGAGATGGTTTAAATTTTTTAACATGAGTTTTCAGCCGTCTGAGTTTGCGAAATTGGCGATTATTGTTTATCTGGCGGATTTTTTAAGCAGAAAACAGAATTGCATAAAAGATTTTTTTTACGGTTTTTTGCCGTCGGCTATTGCCCTTGGCGCAGTAAGCATATTTGTGCTGTTGCAGCCTGATTTGGGGACCGCCATATCGTTGGCTTCAATAGGCCTTACAATGTATTTTGCTTCCGGGATACGCATGATTTACATGCTGTGGGCGTTTCTGCTGAGCGTGCCGGCATTATATGCGATGATTTTTAATGTCGCTTACAGAAGGCGCAGGATACTGGCGTTTTTAAACCCATGGCTTGACCCAAGGGGTGTGGGTTTTCAGATAGTGCAGTCATTTATTGCCTTGGGTTCAGGCGGTCTTCTGGGCGTGGGCCTTGGCAAGTCGCAACAGAAATTGTTTTATCTTCCGGCATCGCACACTGATTTTATATTTTCCATAATAGGCGAGGAGCTTGGCTTAATCGGCGCTTTGGTTGTTATATTGCTTTTTGTGTTTTTTATACTAAATGGCGCCAGGATCGCATTTAAGGCGCAGGATTTATTCGGGCAGTTTATAGCGCTTGGGGTTATTGCCAAGATAAGTTTTGAGGCAGCGGTGAATATCGGCGTATCCATAGGCTGCCTGCCGACCAAAGGCTTGCCGCTTCCTTTTGTGAGTTATGGCGGATCAGCGCTTATTTTTAATATGATAGCAGTGGGGTTATTGCTAAACGTAGGAAAAGCCAGGCCAAATGAAAGAGTTTAAAATAGTTATCGCATGCGGCGGCACAGGCGGGCATATATTTCCCGCAGTGGCCCTGGCTGAGGATATCAAGAATTTATATCCCGGCGCAACCATATGTTTCGCAGGCGTTTTTAACGGCCGTATCGCGAATCACCTTCGGGATTCAGGTTTCAGGGTTTATCATATTAAAGGCCGCGGCATACCGCACAAGCCGGGATTAGGGGTATTGTTTTTTGCCTATAGCGCCATAGCGTCTTTTATAAAAGCGCTTGCCGTATTAAGAAATACCGACGCTGGTATCGTTGTCAGTATGGGCAGTTTTTCCGGCGCGCCTTTTGTTTTTGCCGGAAAACTTCTGGGGATGCCGGTGTTGATACACGAGCAAAACGTAATGCCGGGCCGCGCCAACAGGCTGTGCAGTTATTTTGCCGACAAGATTGCGATAAGTTTTGAGGATACGGCGCAGTTTTTTTCAAAAAAAATAAAGCGCAGGATAACCGTGACAGGCAATCCCGTCAGGAGCAGTATTTTTACAGCGCGCAGGGCTGAGGCGCTTGAGTTTTTCGGGTTTAAAGCCGGCAAATTTACTATTATGCTTACCGGCGGCAGCCAGGGCGCGCATAATGTTAACGCGGTTTTTACGCAGGCCGCAAAACAGCTTGACCCGGAAAGGTTTCAGATTTTGCATCTGTGCGGTGAAAAGGATTACGATTTCGTAAGCGGCGAGTATAAAAATATTAATGCTGATGCGAAGGTTTTTGCCTTTTTGGAGGAAATGGATAAGGCTTATGCTATAAGCGATCTGGTAATATCGCGCGCCGGAGCCACAACAATAGCCGAGATTGCGGCTATGGGCCTTGCGTCGATTTTAATCCCGTATCCTTACGGCGACAGGCATCAAAGCAGGAACGCATATTTTCTTAGAGACAGAAAAGCCGCATTGGTGATAGAAGAAAATAATTTGACAAAAGATAGATTGGTTGCAACAATAAACGAAGTTTTTGCCGGTTGCGAAAATTTACAGCGCCTAAGGAAGAATTCAAGTAGTCAGGGCGCGCGCGGCGCAGCCGGTAAGCTGAGCAAAGAGGTCGTTAATTTTCTATTATGAAATATCTTAACGCAAAAAAACATATATTTTTTATAGCTATAGGCGGCATAGGTATGAGCGCCATAGCATTGGTGTTGCTTAAAAAGGGTTTTAAGATAAGCGGTTCTGATATAAAACCTAACAGCCTTACTGAGAAGCTGGCGGAATCAGGCGCTGGAATTTATTTTTCACATAAAGCCGGTAATTTAAAGCCGGATGTGGATCTTGTGATATATTCTTCGTGTATAAATAACGCCAATCCTGAAATGCTTGAGGCAAAATCCCGCGGTATTAAGACGGTTTCAAGGGGTACTATGCTGGCTGAGCTTGTAGCCGAGAAAAAAGGCATTGCTGTTTGCGGCTGCCACGGCAAGACAACAACTTCAGGCATGATAGCCACGCTTCTTAGAGAAGCAGGCCTTGACCCTACAGCTCTGATAGGAGGAGAGGTTAATTATTTTGGCTCAAATGCCTGTTTTGGCCGCGGCGATTATCTTGTTACAGAAGCCGATGAAAGCGACGGGTCTTTTTTAAAGTTAAAGCCTTTTTATTCCGTGCTGACGAATATAGACGAAGACCACATGGATTATTTCAAGGACAAGTCCACGCTAGTTCGGCGTTTTGCGCAGTATGTATCAAATATAAAAAAAGGCGGCTCGTTGATATATTCATGTGATGACCCAAGGCTTGTTTTGCTGAAAAAATATTCTTGCGCTGATAATATATCCTATGGATTTACGGGTTCCGCCTGTGTCAGGGCAAAAAATATAACAGCCAAAGGTTATGATTCAAGCTTTGATTGTTATTATAAGAAAGATTTTATGGGGCGTTTTAAAATACGTGTGCCGGGCGGGCATAATGTATCGAATGCCTTAGCAGCTGTTTGCGTAGGTGTCAAGCTGGGCCTTGGGGCAGCGGAGATTAAATCAGGGCTTTTATCTTTTACAGGCACAAAACGCAGGTTTCAGGTGCATGGTTGTTTTTCAGGCGTTACTGTTGTGGAAGATTATGCGCATCATCCTGCTGAGATAGCGGCGACTTTAAAAGCCGCCAGGCACTTTAAGCCAAAACGCGTTATAGGCGTTTTTCAGCCGCACAGGTTTACAAGGACTTTATACCTGGCTGACAGGTTTGCCGGCTGTTTTAATTTGAGCAATTATCTTATACTTACCGATATTTACAGCGCCAGCGAAAATGCGATAAAAGGCATAACAGGCAGGGTTTTATATGATAAAGTAAAAAAATTCGGCCATAAGCACGTAGTGTATATAGAAAAGAATAGGATAGCCGACCATATATGCCGGATAAAAAAACCCGGGGACATGGTTATCGTGCTGGGCGCCGGGGATATAAATGAAATTGCGCAAGAATTAGCAAGGAAGATAAGATGATACATAACGATAAAATTTTATCAATGATGAAATTCTGCGAGCCGATGCGTGAGCATACGACGTTTAAGATCGGCGGCCCGGCTGATATATGGGCGCAGCCAAAAGACCTTGAATCCCTCATGCAGATAATTGGTTTATGCCGTAGCGAGTCTATGCCTGTTGTGATAGCCGGAAACGGTTCAAATCTGCTCATAAAGGATAAAGGCATAAAAGCATGCGTAATCAATCTTAACACAGCTTATTTTAAATCCCTGAAGGTTGAGGCGGATTCGGTTACAGCCGGCGCAGGCTTGGGCCTTAGTCGGTTGATTAATGTATTTTGTAAAGAAGGCCTTTCAGGCCTTGAGTCTTTAGCCGGAATACCGGCTACAGTAGGCGGGGCCCTGGCGATGAATGCCGGAGGCAAAGCCTGGATAGGTGATTTTATAGAGGAAGTATCTGTAATGGACGGCGAGCTTAAGGTGCGTAATTTAGACAGAAAAGAACTGGTATTTCGTTACCGCGGGTCTAATCTGGGGAAATACATAGTTTTAAACGCCAGGTTTAAGTTCAGAAAGTCAAATCCGGAGACCGTAAAGAAACAGACAAAGCGTTTTTTAGACGAAAAGATAAAAAATCAGGACCTTGCCGCTAAAAGCGCCGGCTGCGTTTTTAAAAATCCAAATGGCGCCTCGGCAGGCAGGCTGATAGACCTTTCCGGATTCAAGGGCAAGAATGTGGGCGATGCCTTTGTTTCAGAAAAACATACGAATTTCATAATAAATGCTCAAAATGCAACCTGCAGCGATGTGTTAAAATTAATGGATAAAATAATTGTAAAGGTCAAAAAAGATCATGGCGTTCGCCTTGAACCTGAGATAAAGGTGTTGGGTTAAAGATATGGTTAAACCTGAATTAAAACCAAAGGTAGCGGTTTTGATGGGCGGCCCGTCAAGTGAAAGGGAAATTTCCCTAAGATCGGGCCGGGCCGTGTGCGACGCTCTTTTAGGCAGCAAGTACCAGCCGATTGAAATAGACGTTGTGGATGAATGGGAAGAGATACTTATAAAATCCAATGCATCTGTTGCCTTTATAGCCCTTCATGGTAAATTTGGCGAAGACGGCACTGTCCAGGCAATACTCGAGGATATCGGCATCCCCTACACGGGTTCAGGTGTTGTTGCCAGCAGAATAGCTATGGACAAGATCGTTTCATTAAAGGCGTTTAAGAAGACAGGTATACCTGTGCCGGAGTATATTGTTGCGAAAAAACCATCATATGAGGTGGATATGAGCCGTATCGGTTTTCCGGCAGTTGTAAAGCCGTCATCTCAGGGCTCAAGCATAGGGCTTACCATTGCAGATGATGTCTCGCGGCTTGTCAGGGCAATGGATATTGCTTATACCTTTGACGAATATATACTTATAGAGAGGTTCATAAAAGGCGACGAGTTGACAGTAGGCATACTTGATAATGAGCCGCTGCCGGTGATAAAGATAGTTCCGGATAGAAAATTTTATGATTACAAGGCAAAATATGTAAGTGGCCGTACGCAGTATTTGGTTCCTGCGCCGATAGGCCCAATTTATTATAAACAGGCCCAGGAGCTTGCGTTGGCTGCGCATAATGCCCTGGGCTTAAGTGATTTTTCAAGGGTTGATATGATATTATCAGAAAGCGGGCGCATCAGCGTCCTGGAGGTTAATTCTATACCAGGCCTTACTTCAACAAGCCTTCTTCCGAAATCAGCCGCGGTTGTGGGTTTAAATTTCAGGGATCTGTGCGTAAAGATTATAGAAATGGCGGTTAAAAATGGCGCGTCGAAAAAAATATAAGCCGAAACCAAAAAACTTCTTTCCGAAAGCCGTATGGCTGTTTGTTATAATTGTGGCAGTAACTTTTACGTACAGGCGGTTAAATAATTTTTTTATTGCCTCGCCGTTTTTCAATGTTTCAAAAATTGAGCTGGCGATGAATCCGATTTTAAAAGAGGCCCTTGATATAGATTTTTACAATATACCGCGCCACGTAAATATTTTTCAGCTTGACATAGACTCAACAGGCATGAATACGCAGAGGAAGCATCCTGAATTTGAATCTGTGATTGTTTCGCGCAGGCTGCCTGATGTCATAAGCGTAAGGATTAAATATAAAAAACCGGCAGCTTTTTTAAAAGACGGCCAGTATTTTATTCCGGTTTCAGGCGATGGCATAACGCTGCCTGCCGAGGTTGCTTCTGCCAAAAACTTGCCTATATTCACAGGTATAAAACTTTATTCGCGCGATGCTGTCCCGGGCAGTTTATTAACCGACAGAAAACTGCAATGGGGGCTTAAATTTATCAAGCTGGTTGAGTCGCTCTGGGATATAGAAAATTGCAGGATAGATGTTGTTGACCTGAATAATATAAAAGAGATATCTTTTTATCTTGCTGACGGCGTCTGCGTTAAAGTGGGCGATGCCAATAATATGAAAACAAAACTGGAGTTATTAAAAAAAGTTATAAACGAGCCTGGTTTTGATTTTGAGAAAATAGCGTATATTGATTTAAGGTTTTCGGACGTTGTGATAGGTCCGAAGTTGACTGCAAAATAAATTTTTAGTATAATGTTTTCAAAGAGGAAAGACATATGCCGAGATATGAAATAGTATCGGGCCTTGATATAGGCGCGACAAAGATTTCCTTTGCTGCCCTAAGGCGCGAGTTTGGCAAAGACACCCTTGATTTTTTAGGCTGCCATAGCGTTGATTGCGAATGCCTGTCGGCAACCGGCGCTGTGCTTGATTTATCAAGGGTTGCCGATGCGGTTTCAACCGTTCTTGAGAAGATGCAGGATGTGATAAAGCAGAATATAACCACAGTTTTTATAAGCGCAAAAGGCACCCATATAATTTCCGAGAATGTCCGTGGCAGGATCAATCTCTTAAGCAGGGAAAACGAGATTTGCGCAAAAGACATTGCTTCGGCATGCCAGAACGCGAAGGCGTCGGCCATTACTTTTGAGAGGGAGCCTTTATTGATTGCGCCTGAAAATTATATTGTTGACGGCCAGCCCGCCATAAAGAACCCTGTCGGGCTTTCCGCCTCAAGGCTTGAAGTGGATTATCTTTTTGTTACCGCGCTGGCTCCTATGATTAACAATCTTTCCAAAGCGGTAAATATGGGAGGGCTTGAGGTTGAGGATGTGGTATTGTCTAATATTGCCGGAAGTTTTTCGGTTTTAACTAGTTCGGAAAAAGATCTGGGTGTTACGTTGATTGATATAGGAAGTTTTGTCACTGAGATCAGTATATTTACAGGCGGCGTTATAAAATACGACAAGATGCTTGGATGCGGGTCATCGGATCTGGAGAAAGCGCTTTGTTCACAGTTGAAAATCAAGAGGGGTTCCGCGGCGAAGATTATAAAGAATTACTGGAAACTGTCGTCGTGCGATTATGTAAACCCGGAGGAAGATATTTTTATAACGGAAATGTCAAAGCCTGTGCCCATAAAACAACGCCAGCTGCAGGCGATAATAGAACCCGGGCTTGTAGAGTTATTTGGCAGAATAAAGGATGCATTGCAGGCTTCGGAATACGCGCCTATGGCTTCGTGCGGGATTGTTTTAACCGGCGGTATTTCTGTGGTTGACGGCCTTGCCGAATCAGCGGAATCGGTTTTTAATATGCCTGTAAAAGTCGGCACAATAAAGCCGAAATTTAATAACGCAGTTACAGCCCTTGATGGCTCATCTACAGTTGCGTTAGGCCTGGCTCTTTATGGGCACAACAAAAAATTATCAGGCGCCTTCAGGAGGCGATTCAGCGAGAATGTTTTAAAACGCACATTTCAGGCCGCGAAAGATTTTTTGTACGATTATTTTTAAAGAGGCATGACTGGATTGATATCCGACACTTTTTATAAATACATAAAAGGCCTGCTGTGTATATCTGCGGCAGGCATTTTGTTTTTTACAGGCCGGTGTTTTGCTATGGATGAATGGATTTATTCCGGCTATGGTATTAAAGAGGCATGCGCAAAGATTATTCTTGCCGGCGCGGCGGATAATAAAATGGTTTATGCGGCAACGGATTATTTTTTGTACGTATCAGATGACGCCGGCAGCAACTGGAGGCAGGCCTTTGCAGCCGGCGGTAGCGAAAACACGATAAATTTTATATGCCTTTTACGATCTAAAAAAACGCATATTTTTGTGGCGACACAGGACGGCCTTTACGTGTCGGGTGGCGCGCTTTCTGAATGGAACAAGGTTTTTGACAGGCAGGTGAATTGCGTTGTTGCAGATAGTGTTAATAAAAGAATATATATAGCCGCAGAAAACGGTATTTTTGTCTCAGGCGACCTTGGGATTACCTGGCGCCTTATTTACGCTAACGCCGCCTCAGAAAGTGTGCAGTATATCGCATTGTCGTTGTCAGGCGATATCATATACGCTAATTCATCCGGCCGCATACTGAGTTTTGAAGTCAATGGTTTAAACTGGAAGATTCTATATAGCAGTATCAGGGGGGATGTTTTGGATGATATTGAAGAGGATCCTCAGGAGCAGGAAAATTTTGCGGGTATTAGATCTTTATTTGTGGACATGGTTGATCCAAACCGTATATACGCAGCCACATCAAAGGGTGTCTTGTATTCAGAAGACGCAGGGCATAGCTGGTTTTATATAACAGGCGTAGGGTTTGCCGCCGGCGCAGCAGGCGTAAATCATGTTGTATTATTTGATAATTCTTTATACTGCGCTACGTCTGAGGGCGTGTTCATGTATAATTCGGATAAGGGCGCGTGGAAACAGCTTTGGCAGGGATCAGGATTCAAGGACACATTATTTTTGAGTTTTAATCCTGATACCCGCATGTTGTGGGCTGCCACCTTAAACGGAATTTTTAAGATGCAGCTTGCGCAGAAAGCAACGCTTGGATTAGAAATGAAGTTGCCGCAGCATATTATCGAGAGGTTTAAATATGAGCCGTCAATAGCTCAGGTCCAGCGCGTTGCGGTAAGATATGCGGAGGTGCATCCTGATAAGATAAGCAAATGGAGGACGCAGGCAAGGATCAAGGCATTTGTGCCGGAATTTGATTTAGGTTATGACAAAAGTATTTCATTGTATACTAATAATAATTACACAGTAGGCCCGAATGATTGGAGCATTGATTTAAAATGGAACTTGGGCGATTTGATATTTAGCACCGACCAGACAAGTATAGATGTGCGCTCGCGCCTTACCACGCAGCTGCGGGATGATATACTCGATGATGTAACACGTCTTTATTATGAAAGAAGGCGCCTCCAGGTTGAGCTTATAGTGTCCTTGCCTGATAATGAAAAAGAAAAATACGATAAATTGCTGCGTCTTGAAGAATTGACCGCAGACATAGACGGTTTGACCGGAGGCTGGTTTTCTGCTAATTTAGAGAAGGCTTGACCCGGCGTGGTTTTTATGTTAAATTATATGGTTAATGATAGAGGATAATTTAAGGCGCCTAAAGCAGCAGATTTCTGATATAGCGGCCGGATCCGGCAGAAGGCCTGAGGATGTTGTTCTTGTGTGCGTTACAAAAGAGGCTTCTTTGAGCCAGATTAAGCAGGTTATTGCCTTAGGTGTTTCTGATATCGGCGAAAATCGCGCGCAGGATGCAGCGGAAAAATATACTGCCTTAGGCCGGATAGCCAGATGGCATTTTATCGGCCATCTGCAGACAAATAAAGTTAAAAAGGTAATTGAGATATTTGACCTTATCCATTCGGTTGACAGTTTTCATCTTGCAGAAGCCATTTCAAAAGAGGCTGCCAGGATAAACAAAATTCAGGATATACTGATACAGATAAACGCTTCAGGTGAGCAAAGCAAATTCGGCGTAGACCCTCACGAAACAATAGCTTTATTGCGTAAAATAATATCTTTAAATAATATAAGAGTGTTAGGGTTTATGACTATTGCGCCCTTGACTGGCGATTCGGAAAGTATCCGTTATTGCTTTAGGAAGCTGAAGGAATTATCAGAGGAATTAAAAGTTTTTTTGCCAAGCGCTAAAGACGAAGGGCGAAAGATGATATTATCAATGGGTATGTCCAATGATTATCAAATCGCCATAGAAGAAGGCGCGACAATGGTCAGGATAGGGAGCGCGATATTCAAATGAAGATAGGTATAATCGGCGCCGGGAATATGGCAGAGGCCCTTATAAACGGGCTTAAGTCAAGCGGCGTAAAAGATGTGTTTATAAGCGACATAAATAAAAGCCGGCTTTTATTGCTTAAGAAAAAATACAATGCCTTGTGTGTTTCTTCAAATATTGAGCTGGTTAAAAAAACCAATGTTATTATTTTGGCTGTAAAGCCGCATGATGTTGGAACAGTGTTGGGCCAGGTAAGAGATTTTTTGACAACCAGGCATTTGATTATATCCATAGCCGCAGGCATAAAGACAGGTTATATAGAAAAAATGATTTCAGGCAGGCCTGCTGTTATAAGGGTAATGCCTAATACCCCTGCTTTGATATCAAAAGGCATATCCGCTGTTTGCGCAGGAAGGTTTGCGCTTTCTCGGCATAAGAAAATAGCGATAGAGATTTTTTCCTGCGTTGGAAATGTAATTGAAGTTAAAGAGGCCATGATGGATCTGGTTACAGCGGTTTCAGGAAGCGGCCCGGCGTATTTTTTCTTTTTGACAGAAACGCTTATGAATGTTGCCGTAAAGGCAGGTTTAAATAAAGAATTGGCAAGGCAGCTGGCCGCGCAAACTGCTTTGGGCGCAGCCGCGCTTATGGTTTGCACAAAACAGCAGCCTTATTTATTGCGCCAAAAGGTTACGTCAAAAGCCGGCACAACCCAGGCTGCATTTGATGTTTTTGAAAAATACGGCTTGGAAAAAATACTTAAAAAAGGTATAAACGCAGCAATAAAACGTTCGAGGGGGCTCTCATGTTCTTACTAAGCAATTTTATAGCAGCCGTTGCCAATATACTTGATGTAGTATTGACTATTCTGTATTGGCTGATACTTATACGCGCTATTTTAAGCTGGGTAAACCCGGATCCATCTAATCCAATAGTGCGGTTTTTAAACAAGAGCACAGATCCTATTCTGGAGCCTATAAGGCGCATTGTGCCTTTCTGGAAAATGGGCATTGATATTTCGCCGATCATAGCGTTTCTTGCCATATTGTTTTTAAGGGCGTTTGCTGTAAGGACATTACTTGATATCGCTGTAAAAATTCATTAATGTATCCCTCGTCACTAAGCGTGATAGCGGGTGACTCGGGATGAAATTTCAGCTAATAAAAAAGAGGGAAATTTCATGAGTAAAATAGGCATAATCGGCGGCAGCGGGCTTTATCAGATAGATGGCCTTAAAAATACAAAATGGGTCAATGTGAACACGCCTTTCGGTAAGGCGTCTGATGATTATCTCACAGGCGAACTTGACGGCCGCCAGATTGTGTTTTTACCGCGCCACGGAAGAGGCCACAGCATATTGCCCTCAGAGCTTAATTACAGGGCGAATATTTATGGCATGAAGAAACTCGGCGTTGACAGGATTATCTCGGTGTCTGCGGTGGGAAGCTTAAGAGAAACGCTTAAGCCGCTTGATGTTGTGATACCGGACCAGTTTGTTGACAGGACTAATATGGCAAGAAACTCCACATTTTTCGGAGACGGAATAGTGGCGCATATAAGTTTTGCCGACCCAGTATGTCCTGAATTGGCGAATCTTGTATGCGATCTTAGCCGGGATTTGGGTATTACCGTGCATTTCGGGGGAACTTATATAAATATGGAAGGCCCGGCATTCTCGACAAAGGCCGAATCAAACCTTTACAAACAGTGGGGCATAGATATTATAGGCATGACAAATATGCCTGAGGCAAAACTTTCCAGAGAAGCGGAGATTTGCTATGTAACAATAGCGCTTGTAACGGATTATGACTGCTGGCGCCAGAGTGTTGTTGATATAAAAGAAGTCCTGTCAAACCTTACAAGTAATAACCATACAGCTAAAAAGATAATAAAAGCCGTGGTTTCCAAGATACCGTTAAAAAGGCGTTGCGTATGCGCCACGGCATTGAAGGATGCTATTGTTACCAACAAAAAGATCGCGCCGGAAGAAACAAAGAATAAACTTAAACCTATCATAGGGAAATATTTCAGGTAATGGATTACAAAAACACATTAAACCTTCCAAAGACCGATTTTGCGATGAAGGCCAATCTGCCTAAGCGCGAGCCTTCTATTTTAAATCAATGGCAGCAGTCAGAACTTTACAGTAAGATCCGTCAGGCAAGGAAGGGTTCTAAAAAATATATCCTGCATGACGGGCCGCCGTATGCCAACGGCGATATTCATATAGGCCACGCATTAAACAAAATTTTAAAAGACATAGTCATAAAATACAAGACAATGCGTGGTTTTGACGCGCCTTATGTACCGGGCTGGGATTGCCACGGCCTGCCTGTGGAACATCAGCTTTTTAAGGAGCTGGGCATTACAAAATACCAGATAGACCAGGTGAAGTTCAGAAAAAAGGCGCATGATTACGCGATGAAGTATGTGGATATACAGAAAGAGCAGTTTAAGCGCCTGGGTGTATTCGGCGACTGGGACAATCCGTATCTTACATTGTCAAAGGATTATGAGGCAGATATAGCCATTTCACTGGCAGCGCTTGTAAGGCGCGGCTATGTATATAAAGGGCTTAAACCGATTAACTGGTGCGTTAAATGCGAAACAGCCCTGGCAGAAGCAGAGGTGGAGTACGAGAATCATACATCGCCGTCGGTGTATGTGAAGTTTAAAGCGCAAAGCGAAAAGCTAAAAGTTCAAGGTGATGTTTATTTTGTTATCTGGACCACGACACCGTGGACACTTGTTGCAAATGTTGCTATTGCAGTGCATCCGGAGCTGGAATATGCGTTTGTTTTAGCAGCCGGTGAAACGTTTGTAATGGCTGTGAGCCTTGCGCCTGCAGTTTTGAATGCAGCCGGCATAAAAGATTATAAAATAACCAGGACTGTAAAAGGTAAGGAATTAGAGGGTATTGAGTGTCAGCATCCGTTTGTTGATAGAAAACCAATCGTTGTGCTGGCTGATTACGTTTCTGATGTTGACGGCACCGGCTGCGTGCATACGGCTCCCGGTCACGGACAGGATGATTACCAGACCGGTTTAAGATATAAGCTGCCTGTTGTGATGCCTGTTGACGCATCAGGAAAATTTGATAAAACATCCGGCATATTTTCCGGTATGCATGTTTTTAAGGCAAACGATAAAATTGTGCAGCATCTTAATGATATAGGCGCATTATTTGCTTCGGGCAATATAGAGCATTCATACCCGCACTGCTGGCGCTGCAAGGACCCTGTTATAGTAAGGGCAACTACGCAATGGTTTATAAATATTGACCATAATGGTTTAAGAAAAAATACGCTTGATGTTATAAAAAATATTAAATGGGTGCCGTCTTTCGGCGAAAACAGGATTTCGTCAATGGTGGAGAACAGGCCTGACTGGTGCCTTTCAAGGCAAAGGTATTGGGGCGTGCCTATACCGGCTTTTTATTGCAAGGATTGCAACGCGGAGCTTTTGGATGCCGATGTGATAGAGAGTATAAGTAATATCTTCAGGTCACAGGGTTGCGATGCGTGGTTTTCCATGCCTCTAGAGGCCTTGCTGCCTAAGGGTACCAAATGTAAAAAATGCGCCTCCACAAAGTTTGAGAAAGAATCGGATATTATAGACGTGTGGTTTGACTCAGGCGTAAGCCATCAGGCCGTATTAAAGGCAAGAAAAGACCTGGGTTATCCCGCTGATTTATATCTTGAGGGAAGCGACCAGCACAGGGGTTGGTTTCAGTCAGCGCTTCTGACTGCTATGTCAATGAATAAAACAGCGCCTTTTAAGCAAGTCCTTACCCATGGTTTCGTTGTGGACGGGGCAGGGAGAAAGATGTCAAAATCCCTGGGCAATGTTATATCTCCGCAGGATGTTATAAAAAAATCCGGGGCAGATGTCCTGCGTTTATGGGTGGCCTCGTGTAATTACGAGACAGATATCAGGACTTCAGATGAGATATTAGTCAGGGCCGAGGAGGCATACAGGAAACTGCGTAATACGTTTAAGTTTATGCTCGGCAACCTGTATGATTTTGTCCCGCAAAGCCATAGCGTAGAGTATAAAAAGCTTTCCCAGATAGATAAATGGGCATTGAGTGAGTTTGCCGGGCTTATACAGCAGGCAGCAACAGCCTATGATTCGTGTGAATTTCACAAGGTATACAGGGTTATTTATGATTTCTGTACTACAGAACTTTCATCTTTTTATCTTGACATTTTAAAGGATACGCTTTATACTTGCTGCGCCGATAGCATAAAGAGGCGCTCAAGTCAGACAGTGTTGTATATTATGTTAAACTCTCTTATAAGGATGTTGGCGCCTGTGCTTGCGTTTACCTGCGAAGAGGCATGGGGTTTTATGCCCAAGATGGATAATGACCCTAAAAGCGTGCATATTGCAGAGTGGCCGTTATCCAGAAAAGAATGGTTTGATGAGAAACTGAATAAAAACTGGCGTAGGATTATTGATGTCAGATCAATTGTTTTGAAGGCCATTGAAGAAAAAAGGGCCAGCGGTGATATCGGCAACGCATTGGAGGCCAGGGTTACCATATTAGTCAAAGATAACCAGCAGTACGAATTTTTAAATAGTTATCTCGGGCAACTTGCGTCTATATTTATAGTTTCGCAGGTTGAATTGAAAAAAGATACAGAATTAAAGTCCGGCATTGAATTTATAATTGAAAAGGCAAAAGGCGTAAAATGCGCCAGGTGCTGGAATTACAGCGAAACCGTCGGAAAAAACTCAGCGTATGCGGATATATGCAATAGGTGTATTGAAGCAGTAGTCTGACGCTAAAATTTGAGGGTAATATGAGCGCAAAAAAGAAAATTAAAAAATACAAAATGAAAAAATACAATAAAAAGGACCTTAAAATATTTAAAGGCCTTTTGCTTAAAATTAAGGAAAAGTTTTCAAGGCAGATTCTAAGCGTGGAGAAGGATAATTTAAGGACTTCGCAGAAGGATGCATCAGGCGATTTATCCAGCTACAGCATACATATGGCTGATATGGCTACAGACAGTTATGACAGGGAATTCTCGCTTAACATGGCCTCGGTTGAACAAAAGGTTATCTACGAGATAGACGAGGCATTAAAAAGAATAGAAGAGGGCGGGTATGGAAAATGCAATATTTGCGACGGCCTTATCGCAAAAAACCGCCTTAAGGCGGTCCCGTACGCCAAATGCTGCGTAGCCTGCCAAAATGACCATGACCGTGAAAAAAAGAAAAACCGATGAAGCGCGGTTTTGCCTGCCCCATCCTTATAATATTATCCGACCAGTTTTTTAAATTTTTAATATTAAATAAATTCCAGCCAGGCCAATCAATTCCGGTAATAAAGCCGGTATTTTATCTGACCCTTGTGTTTAATAAAGGCGGGGCATTTGGTTTGCTGGCATGGGCAGGCTGGTTATTTATCCTTGTCTCAGCGGCGGCTATTATTTATATAGCCGGATTTTTATTAAAATCAAACGCGCGTTACAACATAAAAATTGCTTCAGCCTGCATAATGGCAGGTGCTGTCAGCAACCTGATAGACAGGTTGCGTTTTGGTTATGTTGTGGATTTTTTTGATTTCAGGGTATGGCCTGTATTTAATATAGCTGACAGCGCCATAACGATAGGAGTGTTGTATTTATGCATCCGATACTTTTTAAAATCGGGCCGCTGACCGTATATTCATACGGCGCTATGATTGCTGCGGCATTTTTTATTTGCACCTGGCTCGCCGGGCACGCCGCAAAAATCAAAGGCCTGGCAGCGGACTTTATAATTAATTCGTCGCTTTTAATATTATTTTCAGGTATTTTTGGAGCCCGGATTTTATATGTTTTTCTTAGCCCGGGTTATTATCTTAAAAATCCCATTGAGATAATAATGCTGCAGCATGGAGGGCTTGCTTTTTACGGTGGCGCGGCGGCTGCGGTTTTGGCCGAATGGCTTTATATCAAGAAAAAAAATATGCCTGTTTACAGGATAGGCGATTTATTAGCCCCTTATGTTGCTTTGGGCCAGGCCATAGGAAGGATAGGTTGTTTTTTAAACGGCTGCTGTTTTGGCAAGCCGACTGATAATTTTTTCGGGGTGGTTTTTCCGGGCGCATCTTGCGCGGTTCATCCCACGCAAATTTATTCCTCGCTGGCGCTTTTATTCCTGTATATTGCGTTGAGGTTTTTGCAGTCAAAAAATTTAAAAGAAGGCACGGTGTTAATTTCATATTTTATGTTTTACGCAGTTATACGTTTTATGCTGGAGTTTTTAAGAGGCGATAACATGATTAGTGTAATGGGCTTAACATTTTCGCAGTTTGTCGGAATTGTTGTATTTATAGCATGCATAATTTTGTTTATATTCAGGGCGCGCAAAACCAATGGAAAAAATCCACATTAAACCCGGCATAAAAGATGTTGGTTTAAGGCTTGATATGTTTTTAAACGCATATTTTAAGGGGTTGTATTCCCGCACCTATATGCAAAAGATAATTTCTCTCGGAGGTGTTTTGGTAAATTCCGCAGCAGCTAAATCTAATTACAAGATACGCGAACATGATGAAATAGATGTTTTGCCTGTGCCTGCGCAAGAATGCGCGTCAAAACCGGAAAATATAAAACTCGACATATTATACGAAGACAAGGATTTGTTGGTGGTGAATAAGCCGGCAGGCATGGTGGTGCATCCCGGCGCAGGTGTCAAGTACGGTACGCTGGTCAACGCGCTTCTTTATTACTGCAAGGGCCTTCTTTCGATTGCCGCAGGCGAATCAAGGCCCGGTATCGTCCACAGGCTTGACAAAGACACTTCCGGCATTATGCTTGTGGCAAAAAATAATTATACGCATCGCCGGCTTGCGAAACAATTTAAACAAAGAGAAGTCCAGCGCAGGTATGTTGCGCGAGTTACTGGTGTTGTGGAATTTGACGGCGATCAGATAAACCTGCCTTTGGGTAGGCATGTCAAAAACAGGGAAAAGATGATGGTCAGGTTTTCCGACGCAAAAGAAGCCATTACAAAATATAAAGTCCTTAAGCGTTTTTCGGATTCCACGCTTCTTGAGATATGGCCTGTGACCGGAAGGACCCATCAGATAAGGGTGCACATGAAGGCAATCGGCCATCCGATAATCGGAGATACCAAGTATGGCGACAGTAAAAGCCCTGCAGCAAGGCAGATGCTGCACGCGGATTGGATCAGATTTTTTCATCCGGGCTTAAAAAAATATGTGGAGTTTAGTTCGCCCGCGCCTTTTTGAAAAAAAGACTTGCATTTTAATGGTGCTTATGATAAGATTTTATAAATATAATACTATTTACTAATATAAGAAAAGGAGGATGAAGATGGCTTTTGAGCAAACCAGACCGGGAGAAGAATCAAATCCCAAAGCGGCAGAGAAACAGCCAAGGGAAACCGCTAAGGTCGGTGTGGGTGCCTCTAAGAAGAGCCCTACAGGTGACACTAAAAGTATAAGTCCGGCATTTTTAGCGGTTACCGCCCTCTTGGCTATCACAACATTGTTTTTATTCATCGCTAAGAATAATCTGGCCGCGAAGAATAAAGAACTTCAGGGCCAGCTGGATGCGGCAATTTCTTCAAAGGCTGTTGTTGAGCGTCAACTCAGCGAAACATCAGCTATTAAAGACCAGCTCCAGGTAACAGTTGACAGTATGAAAAAAGACGCTGAAGCCTTTGCTGCTATGATCGAACAGGAAAAGAGGCAGAAAGAAGAAGCCGTTGCGCAGCTTCAGCAGTATATGCAGAAATTGACCAGTACGAAAAAGGCGCTTGAGTCTGAACGTCAGCAGGCCATATCCATGAAGGATAAGTTTAAAAAGGACTTGGATGCTATTACGGTTCAGCTTCAGGAGGTTAAGACAGCGAAGGAATCTCTTGAAAACAAGCTGAAGCAGACATTGGCCAGCAAAGGTATCAAGCTTGAAAAAATAGTGGTAAGGCCTGAAACAGGCGAGATGGTTTCTGAAGGCCAGATACTTGTAGTAAACAGGGAATTTGATTTTGTTGTAATAAACCTCGGAGAAAACGACGGCCTTAAAGTAGGCAGCAGGCTTGAGGTTTATACAGGTGACGAAAAAATCGGTATTGTAGAGGTTGAGAAAATATACGGAAATATGTCAGCGGCTACAATTTTACCTGAAACCCAGAAGGATAAGGTTAAAGAAGGTTGCAGCGTAAGGCCGGTGTAAGATACACAGTTTAGGGTTTAGGAAAAAAGGGGGAGAGAAATTCTCCCCCTTTTGTTCCCACCAAGTCAAATGATTATTAAACCTATCAAAAGAATATCAGGCGCCATAACCGTTCCTGCGGATAAATCTATTTCACACAGGGCTGTTATGTTCGGGTCTATTGCTGATGGGACTACACGTGTAAATAATTTTCTCGCTGCCGATGACTGCAAAAGGACTATTGAGGCATTCCGCGAAATGGGCATAGATATAAAAGTCAAAAGTCAAAAGGCAAAAGGCAACAGTTTAGAAATACACGGAAAAGGATTACATGGGTTAAAAGAGCCGCAAGGGCCTATTGACTGCGGTAATTCAGGCACGACCATGAGGCTTTTAAGCGGCATACTGGCAGGCCAGAATTTTTACTCTATGCTCACAGGCGATGAGTCGCTTTCTGTCAGGCCTATGTCAAGGATAGCGCTTCCTCTGCGCTTAATGGGCGCTGATGTAAGAGGCGATTACCCGCCGCTTAAGATACGCGGTGGAAGGCTTAAGCCGGTAGATTACAAATCACCTGTTGCAAGCGCCCAGGTTAAATCGTGTGTTTTACTGGCAGGGCTTTTCGCCGACGGGATTACCTCGGTTACTGAGCCCCTGCCTTCGCGGGATCACACCGAGCGCATGCTGGAATTATTCGGAGTAAAATTAAAGCGCAGCGGGCTTAAGGTTTCAATAAAAGGCAGGCAGAAATTAAAGGCGCGCCTTTTAGATGTGCCTGCTGATATTTCAAGCGCGGCATTTTTTATGGTAGCCGCGTCTATCGTAAAGAATTCAAAACTTACGATAAAATCAGTTGGTATTAATCCTACCAGGTCCGGCATCCTTGATATTTTAAAAAAGATGAACGCGAGAATAAAGATAAAAAATAAAACATCAACCCCTGAGCCAATGGCCGATTTGATAGTAGAGACGGCAAATCTTAAATCAACAACAATAAAGGGTAGTTTTATTTCCAGGGCGATAGATGAGCTTCCTGTGATTATGGTTGCGGCGACGCAGGCAAAAGGTACCACCAAAATTATAGGCGCCGGAGAGCTTCGCGTTAAGGAGACCGACAGGATAAAATCAATGTCAGAAGGCTTAAACAAAATGGGCGCAAATATTAAGGTTGTAGGCGATAATATTTATATCAAAGGCCCGTCTAAATTAAACGGTGCTTGCTTAAACAGCCGGGGTGATCACAGGACAGCAATGAGTTTTGCGATTGCCGGGCTTGTTGCCAATGGCCAGGCCACAATAGAAAACACAGAATGTATCCTTACATCATTCCCGGATTTTAAAAAAACCTTATCTAAAATCTCAAAATTATGAAGACAGTGGCAATGTTAAGCCTGGGCTGCCCGAAAAATCTTGTGGATTCTGAAGGTATTCTGGCTGATTTTGTTAAAAAGGGCTACAAGGTAATTGATGAGGCCGTAAAGGCAGACGTGGCCATTGTCAATACCTGCGCGTTTATTGAGGACGCCAAAAGAGAGTCAATAAACACGATACTTGATTTGATAGAGCTTAAAAAACAGGGCCGCATAAAAAAGATTATAGTAGCCGGCTGCCTGCCGGAGCGTTATAAAAAGGTTTTGCGTAAAGAGATGGCAGAGATAGATATCTTTAGCGGCGTGAGAAAATTCAGCAAATCAGACCCTGATGACAGGCTGCTGATTACGCCAAGTCATTACGCCTATATAAAGATTTCAGAGGGCTGCGATAACAGATGCAGTTATTGTGTCATATCAAAAATACGCGGGCCGTACAAAAGCCGCGGCATGCAGGCGATATTAAAAGAAATCAATGATATCCGCGAGCGTTCAAACGGAAAATTGAAAGAAATAAATCTGATAAGCCAGGACCTTACTTATTACGGCATGGATTTGTACGGCAAACTTTCTTTAGCCTCGCTTCTGCGCAGGATCAATAAAGATATAAAATGGGTGCGGCTTCTATATGCGCACCCGGCGCATTTTAACGACGAGCTTATAGATATTATAAAAAACAGTGCGCATATTTGTAAATATGTTGACCTGCCTGTCCAGCATATAAGCGATAAATTATTGAAATCAATGGGCCGTAAGATTACAAAGAAACAGATCCTTGATTTAATTACAAAACTTCGCAAAAACATTCCTGATATCGCGATAAGAAGCTCATTGATAGTGGGCCTACCCGGTGAAACCGAAAAAGAATTTAAAGAATTGCTGGGATTCATTAAAGATATAAAATTTGAGAGATTGGGCATATTTACATATTCAAGAGAAGAGGATACTCCGGCATATAGTTTTAAAGGCCAGGTAAGCGATAAAGAAAAAAGGCTGCGGCTTGACGAGGCGATGAAGCTGCAGCAGGATGTTGCCAAGAACGTTAACGCGAGATTTTTTGGCAAGACCCTTGAAGTTTTGATTGAAGAGAAACAGGAGGATGGCGTTTATCTTGGCCGGACCTACGCCGACGCGCCTGAGGTCGACGGCCAGGTATATGTCAAAACCACAAAAACCATTAAACCGGGTAATTTTGTTGACGTCATGATAACTGATACGTTAGAATATGATTTAGTGGGAGAGATTGCTTAATATGAATTTACCTAACAAACTTACCATTTCACGTATGGTACTTACATTTATATTTATGTTTTTTCTTTTTTCCAGCGGGTTGGCGGCGAAGTCTGTGGCGTTGGCCGTGTTTATATTAGCGTCGCTAACCGATTATTATGACGGCGCCATTGCCAGGAAAACAGGCCAGATTACAAATCTCGGCAAGATTTTGGATCCTATAGCTGACAAGGTGCTGACATTGGCAGCGTTTCTGGCGTTTGTGCAGATGGGGCTTGTTGAGGCGTGGATGGTGGTTGTGATAATTATGCGCGAGCTTTTTATAACAGGCGTGCGCCTGGTGGCAGTGGGCCGCGGCATAGTGTTATCAGCAGAAAAAGGCGGAAAACACAAGACGGTTTCACAGGTGGTGGCAATTTTTATAATACTTGCATTTTTAATCCTAAGGGCAGCGGCTGTTAATATATGGAGCCCGGGGTTTGAGTTATGGTTTGAGCGCGCTATTTTTTGTATAATGCTGGTTGTAGTTGCGTTAACTTTAATATCAGGGATATCTTTTCTTAGAAGAAATGAAAAATTATTTAGTTAAACTTATATCAACATTCTTCGGCATAGGGTTTTCACCGTTGGCCCCTGGCACGTTTGGCTCGGTTGCCGGGGTAGTGATTTATTATTTTCTGTATAGGCAGGAATACGTATTTTATGCTGCTTTATTTTTGTTGATTATGGCGGGTTTTGCTGTATCAGCAAGGGCAGAAACGGTATTTGGTAAAAAAGACCCCGGGTGCGTTGTTATAGACGAGGTAGTTGGGATGATGATTGCTTTAATACTTGTCCCGTTTACATGGATTAATATTGTAATTGTATTTGTCTTGTTCAGGTTTATGGATGCGGTAAAGCCGTATCCTATAAAAAAACTTGAGAATATGCCCGGCGGTTTTGGAATAATGCTTGATGATATCGCGGCGGGATTGTATGCCAATCTTTTATTTCAGGTAGGCTTAAGCATTGCCTTGTACAGATTTTCTTAATAAATCCAATGCAGCCTGTGAGGTCCTGTATTTAACAGATGTGCGGGCGCCGGCGAAGTGATATTTTTTGCAGATTGTCTGTTTTGGCGTTGAGAGCGCTATAAAGACTAAACCAACCGGCTTAGTCTTTGTTTTTCCGGCAGGTCCTGCGATGCCTGTAGTTGAAAGGCCTATGTCTGAATTGGCCAGTTTGCGTATGCCTTGCGCCATTTTTATGGCAACCTGACGCGAGACAGCGCCGTATTTTTGTAGGGGCGAACATTGTTCGCTCCCTACGTCTAACAAAAATTTCGTCTTTATGCCATTATCGTATGCGACTATGCCCATCTTGAAATATCTTGAACTACCCGGCACATCTGTTATGCGGTTTGCTATAAGCCCGCCTGTGCAGGATTCGGCAACAGCAAGTATTTTTTTATGCCTTGCCAATAATTCGCCTACCGCGCCTTCAAGTGTTTGATCATCTATACCAAAGATATAATCGCCGAGGCGTTTTCTTATATCTTTTTCAACCGGCGCTATAAGTTTTAAGGCGTTTTTTTCAGAAGCTGCCTTGGCTGTGATTTTTAATTTAACCTCGCCTAATTTTACGTATATCCCGACAGTAACAGGCGGTTTTAATTTTAATATAGATTTCACCTTTTTATTGACTTTTGGTTCTGATAAACCGGTTATTTTTATAACGCGGGATTTAATTATAGATTTAGCGCCCGAGACTTTTTTAAGCAGTGGTATCGCGTATTTTTCAAACATTGGTTTAAGTTCTCTTGGCGGCCCGGGCAAGGCAATAAGAAACTTTTTATCAGGTAGTTTTGTAAAAAGGCCCGGAGCAGTGCCGACGTTATTTTTTAATATCAAGGTGTTTTTTTTGGTGTAGGGCTGTAATGTTTGGGCCGTGATGTCGTCTACAGTGGGCCCAAGGCCGCCGGTTGTTATGACAAGATCAGATCTTGATAAAGCAGTTTTTACAGAAGAGGCAAGGCGCGTTGGATTATCGCCTACTGTTGAGTGATAATAAACATCAATTCCAAGCCCGGCCAGCTTTTGTGAAAGATAAGCCGCGTTGGAATTTACCACGTCACCCAGCAAAAGCTCAGTCCCTATGCCTATAATTTCAGCTTTCATGGATTTAATTATATAGCCAGTTTTGTCAGATGTCAACACAGAAACATTCTCTGTGTTGTTAGTACTTTTTAAAGCTGTTAATAAAAAGAAGAAGTTGGTTTAAGAAGTCATTTTTTATGGAATATTTGGCTATTTCAGTTGTTATATGAATAGAGGATGTATTTTTTTTGATTACATATTGTAGAGTTTTATAATAGTATAAATAGCTCAAAAGAGTAAATATATGTCAAAAACCACTCAATTACAAAACGAATACTCAGCGTAATAATCCTAGCAGCGTTTGTTGCTACGCAGTGTGGTTTGGGCTATGCCATATCTGCTGAGTCAAAGCTGTGCCAGACCAGCGCAGCGCAGGCCAACGGCGTGGACGAAGAGATAGCGAATGCGATGGGCAAAGTAGGCGCCGCCGGCGCTGCAAGGGCGGATGGGCAGACCGAAGACCAAAAGCTGCTGACAGAGGTTATGCAAAAGATTGGCGTTTATGCCATTGCCGCAGTGGTTATAGATGCAAATAAAATAAAGAGACGTTATGATGAAAGAAATAGAAAGCAACTGGCAATTTGATGAAATTTTAGGCGTTGCAACCCGCGAAGAAGCTGAGATAGCAATGGCGAGTTACTTGGCTTTAGTTCAAACATAGATGGCGCTCCGATAAATATAAGCGGCTCGCTTACGGACATCAGCGAGATTAATGTTAAAATTAGGGAATATTTGAATAGCATATAATTCTTAAACTTGATGGGGACAGGTTCTATCGGAAAACAATTGCCGGGATGAACCTGTCCCCAACTTTTTTCAGCAAAAATCCCTTTACAAAGTATATATTATTGATATAATATACATACTATACTCGCCAATAATAACAATTACATTAAATGTAATCCCTCGCCACTAAAGGGAATAGTGGGTGGCTCGGGATGAATTTTTCAAATTGAAAGAAAGGGGTAAATTTCAATGGTACAGGATAAGAAAAAAGAAGCAAAGCATGATGAGAAGGTTGCCTTGCAGGCAGAGCGCGACAAGGCCCTTGACCTGGCTTTAAGCCAGATCGAGAAGCAATTTGGCAAAGGTTCTATTATGAAGCTTGGTTCTGACGTAAAGGTTGATGTACCGGCCATACCTACAGGTGCCTTGAGTTTGGATATAGCCCTTGGAATAGGCGGTATGCCAAGAGGTAGAGTAATTGAGGTATTTGGGCCTGAATCAAGCGGCAAGACGACTCTTAGCTTATCGGTTATAAAAGAGGCGCAGAAGCGCGGCGGCGTAGCCGCGTTTATTGACGCAGAGCATGCCTTTGATTCGACTTATGCCAAGAAACTCGGGGTAAACCTTAATGACCTTTTGATATCACAACCAGATACAGGCGAACAGGCGCTTGAAATCGCAGAGACACTTGTGCGCTCAAACGCGGTTGATATTATCGTTATTGATTCAGTTGCAGCGCTTGTACCGCGCGCTGAAATTGAAGGCGATATGGGTGATTCGCATATGGGCCTGCAGGCAAGATTAATGAGCCAGGCATTGCGTAAGTTGACCGCATGCATCAGTAAATCAAAGACATGCATTATTTTTATTAACCAGCTCCGGGAAAAGATAGGCGTTATGTTTGGAAATCCGGAAACAACGCCGGGCGGCCGCGCGCTTAAATTTTATTCTTCAGTGCGGCTTGATATAAGGCGCAAGGAGATAATAAAAGAGGGCGATAAGATTGTTGGTAATCATGTGCTCGTCAAGGTTGTAAAAAATAAGGTTGCGCCCCCCTTCAAGCAGGCGGAATTTGATATTATGTATGACGAAGGTATTTCTGCCACAGGCGCTCTTTTAGACGCTGCTACTGAGGCAGGCGTGCTTCAGCGTTCAGGGTCATGGGTTACTTACGGAGATGAAAAGATAGGCCAGGGCAGGACAGCAGCCAAGAATTATTTGAAAGAAAACCCTACTTTTTCAAACAAGATAGAAAAAGAGACAAGGCAGAAGGTATCTATTTGATATTATGCCTATTGATGATAAGCAGCTTAAAAAAGCCACAGGATACGCCTTCCTTTTATTGAAATACAGGCCGCGTTCCATAGCTGAATTCACAGAAAAATTAACAAAGCGCGGTTTCAGCCAAGATATAATTGATGAGCTGTTGAATGATTTTAAAAAGCGCGGTTTTCTGGATGATTTAAAATTCGCGAAATTACTGATCCAGGATAGGATCAAGCTTAAGCCTATGGGCAGGTTTAAGCTTAAACAGGAACTTAACGCAAAAGGCATAAGCGAATTTGACTCAGATGACGCGCTTGAAGCTATGTCCGGTGAAATGGACGAATATGAGGCAGCTAGTAAGCTGGCGCAGTCTAAGTTAAAACAATTCAAAGGCGTTGATAAAGTTATTGCCAAAAGACGCTTAGTATCTTTTTTAGGGCGCCGCGGTTTTTCATACGACGCGGTTTTTAAGGCAGTAAAGGAAGCCATAGCAAAATGAAGGCAGATGTAATCCGGGATAAATTCCTGAGATTTTTTCAATCAAAGCAGCACAAGATAATACCAAGCGCCTCGCTTGTGCCTGATGATGACCCTACGCTTTTATTCACAGGCGCAGGCATGAACCAGTTTAAGGAATATTTTCTGGGCATAAAAAAAGATTTTAAGCGCGCAACAACATCGCAGAAATGTTTAAGGACTGGCGATATAGAAAACGTGGGAAAGACGCCGGCCCATCATACGTTCTTTGAAATGCTGGGTAATTTTTCTTTCGGCGATTATTTTAAAAAAGATGCCATTGCGTGGGCGTGGGAGTTTATGGCTGAAGAGCTTAAAATACCGCAGAAAAAGATGTGGGTGTCTGTTTATAAAGACGATGACGAGGCGTATGACATATGGCGTAATGTTGTCAAGATACCGGCAGATAAAATTAAGAAGCTGGGCGACAAAGATAATTTTTGGCCTTCAGAGGCCAAGCAGAAAGGCCCTAACGGCCCATGCGGCCCGTGTTCAGAGATATATGTCGGCGATGTTGAGGTTTGGAATCTGGTGTTTACGCAGTTTAACAGATGCGAAGGCGGCAAGCTTGAGGCCCTGCCTATAAAAAATATAGATACAGGCATGGGCTTAGAAAGAATCGCCGCAGTGATGCAGGGCGTTAAATCAAATTTTGAAACAGATTTGTTTGTTCCGATAATCGAGGTTATTAAGAATGAGGCGGCACGAGCAGCCCACCCGGAGATGGCTGCCACTATAGCTGATCATGTGCGCGCAGCAATATTTTTGTGCGCAGACGGCGTGCTGCCGTCAAACGAGGGCCGTGGCTATGTGCAGAGGATGTTGATACGAAGGGCTGTAAGGTTTGGCAAAAAGCTCAGAATAAAAGGCGAGTTTCTGTATAAATTAGTGCCTGTAGTAGCGCGTGTTATGAAAAAGCAGTATCCGCAACTTGAGGCCAGGCGGGAAAATATCTCAATGATTTTACTTAAAGAAGAGGAAAGGTTCAGCAAGACGCTGCATGACGGTGAACAGATCCTGCAGGAGATAATGAAAAACTCATTTTCAAAACAGATTAAAGGCGAAGAGGCGTTTAAGCTCTATGATACATACGGTTTTCCGTATGACCTTACCGAGGAGATTGCCAAAGAAAAAGGGTTTTATGTGGACAAAGACGGTTTTAATAAGGCAATGGAGGCGCAGAGAGTAACATCTCGGAGTTCAATAGCTCTTAGTACAGAAATTTTTGCTGTTACATTGGCGCAAAAAATAAAAAAATTGGTAAAGCATACGCAGTTTACAGGATATGACGGTTTGACTTCTGAAGCAAAAGTTTTACAGATCTTTAAAAATGAAGGGCCTGTCAAAGAGGCAAAAGAAAATGACCAGGTATGGATCGCGCTTGATGAAACCCCTTTTTACGGTGAAAGCGGCGGCCAGGTAGGCGATACAGGGCAGATAAAGGCCTCGGGTGCCTTGCTTGAGGTTTTGGATACGAAATCATTTGATAAGATAATTATTCATATATGTAATGTCAAAAAAGGCAGCATAAAAACAGGCGATAATGTTACAGCCCAGGTTGATGCCAGGCGCAGGCTGGATATAGCCAGGAATCATACCGCAACACACCTGCTGCACGGGGCGTTACGCAAAACGTTGGGCGAGCATGTGCATCAGGCCGGTTCTCTGGTGGCGTCTGAACGTTTGCGTTTTGATTTTGCGCATTTTAAGGCGTTAACGCCTGAGCAGATTAAGCGAGTAGAAGAGCTGGTTAACCAGGACATACAGAAAGATTTTGCGGTTTCTACAAAAGAAATGGATTTAAAAGAGGCGAATAAATCAGGTGCCCAGGCATTGTTTACTGAGAAATATTCGGATACAGTCAGGGTTGTATCTGCAGGTGACAATAGCAGGGAGTTGTGCGGCGGCACTCATCTAGAGAATACCGGCGCCATAGAAAGTTTTAAGATAATTTCTGAGAGTTCTGTATCGGCCGGCATGCGCAGGATTGAGGCAGTAACAGGAATATTTGTCAGCGATGTTATCAAAAGAGAAAAAATTGCTGCTCAACAAAAGGCCGCAAAAGAAAAAGAGGACAAGGTTAGTACAGAGCGCGATAAGGCCAGGCGCAGCGGGCTGCTGAATAATACTGACGCTATTATAAAAGGTTCAAAAATAATTAACGGCATAAAGGTTGTTGCCAGCGAATTGCCGGATGCCGATGTGGATGACTTAAGGAGTATTTGCGATAAAGTAAGGCAGCTTGAGCCATTGGCAGCTATTTTGCTGGTAAGCCATGATAATGACAAGGTTTCTTATGTTATAGCGTTTTCGCAGGATCTGGTTAAGAAGGGTTTTAATGCCGCCAAAACTGTAAAGGATATATCGCGAGTTGTTGACGGCGGTGGAGGCGGCAGGCCGGATTTGGCTGTAGGCGGCGGTAAGAAACCATCAGGGATAAAGGATCTCATAAAAAAATTTGAACAGTCCCTCGTCACTAAACGTGATAGCGAGTGACTCGGGACGATTTTTCGGACAAAAATATTCTACTGGAAAAATCGGAGATTAATATGAAAGTAATAAGCCCTCAGAGCAAGGATTTTCAGAATATATGCCTAAGGGGCATATCTAAAAATCAGCGCGTCGGAGAAAGGGTTGCCAGGATTTTAAGCGATGTCAGGGCATCAGGCGATGACGCTGTTATAAAGTATACAAAGAAATTTGACAAGGTAAAGCTTTCTGCCCGGCAGATCAAGGTAAGCGCGTCTGAGATAAGCGGGGCATATCAGAATATAAGCCCGGATTTTGCCCCGCTTCTGAAGAATATATGCGACAACCTTTCAAAATTTTATAAACGCCAGACAAAAAAGGCGTGGAAGATGCGCTCAGAGGACGGTGTTGTGCTTGGAGAAAAGGTTCAGCCGCTTGAGCGCGTTGGCGTGTATGTGCCTGCGGGAACCGCGCCCCTGGTTTCAACTGTTTATATGACGGTTTTGCCTGCCAAGCTTGCGGGGGTTAAGGAAATTATCATTGCATGCCCGCCTAACAAAGACGGAAATATTGACCCGCATATACTTGTGGTAGCGGATTTACTTAAAGTCGACGCTATTTATAAGATAGGCGGCGCCCAGGCAATAGCAGCGCTTGCATACGGCACAAAGACAGTGCCAAAGGTTGATAAGATTGTAGGCCCTGGAAATATTTACGTAACAGAGGCAAAGCGCCAGGTATTCGGAATTGTTGATATAGATATGCTGGCAGGGCCCACAGAGCTTGTTGTTATAGCGAATAATTTTACGCCTTTAAATTTTCTAATAGCGGATTTACAGTCGCAGGCAGAGCATTCCAAAGGGCTTTCTATTTTGGTTACCACATCAAAGTATCTGGCCAGGGCGGTTAAAAAGCAGGTTAAATCCGGGTATATTGTAATGGCCAAAAATCTGGATGAGGCAGTTGATATCTCTAACAGAATTGCGCCTGAGCATTTGCAGATTATGGTTAAAAACCCGCGCACATTGCTTAAAAAGATAAAACACGCCGGCGCCATATTTATCGGGCCGTATTCGCCGGCAGTGGTAGGCGATTATATAGCAGGCCCAAGCCACGTATTGCCCACAGGAGGAACCGCGAGATTTTCCTCAGGGCTTAGCGCGTGCGATTTTATAAAGGTGTCGCATATAATTTCATATTCAAAAAAGACGCTGCAGGATGTTTACGGGCAGATTGAGAGAATAGCGACGTTAGAGGGTATGGTAAAACACTTAGAATCAGTAAAGGTTCGATTATAGTTCTTTTTATTTTTTAGCAGCCGCTCAGCGGGGCGTTTCGCAAAAACGCCAAAAATTCCCCAGCGTGGAATTTTTGGCTCCAAGTTTGCGCTCGCTCTTCCGCCACATACTGTGGCGGAAACCATGCCCGCTCGCGCAAAATAGGTTTTGCTCCAGCCCCACTTTCGCGGCTGCCAAAAATAAAGTAACTAAAATAGAGAGGTAAAAAATGAAAAATAGAAAAGCATCGAAGAAACGTAAAACAGAGGAAACGGAGATAAAAATTAAATTGAATATTGATGGTACTGGAGAATCAAAAATAAAAACCGGTATCGGTCTATTAGATCACATGTTGCAGTTGTTTGCTTTTTGGGGACATTTTGATTTAGATGTTGATGTAAAGAAGGGAGATCTAAACATAGATATTCACCATACTAATGAAGATATAGGTATTGTGCTAGGCCAGGTTTTTAAAGAAGCATTAGGAGATAAGATTGGAATTAAGAGGATTGGTTCGGCATCTGTTCCTATGGAAGATGCCGTAGCTTCGGTGGTAACAGATATTAGTGGTAGAGGTTTTTTAAAATTCCCTGCAGCAATACAATTTTTCAGTAACACTAACGATGGGTATGAGATTAAAGATGCCGGGCATTTTTTTGAATCTTTTGCCAGTCATTTAGGAATGAATTTAAGCATAGATTTACATGCATCAAATAATACAGATTTGCATACAAATTTAGAGCCTGTTTTTAAAGCGTTAGGCATAGCGTTGGATCAGGCAACGCAAATTGATCCTAGAAGAAAAGGAATTCCTTCAACTAAAGGCATTATTGATTAATTTTTAATTTATGAAAGCATCAGAAAATAATTATGCTTTTATTGATAGTCAGAATCTTAATCTTGCGATAAGAGAACAGGGTTGGGAGCTTGATTTTAAAAGATTCAGGAAATATTTAGAGGATAAATATGCTGTAACTAAAGCGTTTATTTTTATTGGATATATTGCCACAAATGAAAGTTTGTATACATCTTTACAAAAATATGGCTATATTTTAATTTTTAAACCGACTCTATCTTTGCCTGATGGCAGGGTTAAGGGCAATATTGATGCCGAACTCGTTTTGCATGCTATGATAGAATACCAGAATTACAGTAAGGCAGTTATTGTTTCAGGAGATGGCGATTTTTATTATTTGCTTGATTATCTTATAAAGCAGAATAAATTAAAGAAGCTTATAGTGCCAAACAGATACAGCTTTTCGTCTTTGTTGAGAAAGTTTCATTTGTTCATGGCTTGTATGAACGATCTAAAAATTAAATTAGAATACAAATAAAAGAAGAGGCATACTCGCGGGACAAAACCCTTTGAATAGCCTCTCATCGTGATACGAATAAATTATACATTAATTAAGTGGTTTTGTCAAGTAAAACTATGATAGCGATAATTGATTACAAGATGGGCAACTTAAGGAGCGTGGAAAAGGCCTTTTTAAAGGCCGGCGCCAGGGCTGTAGTTACTTCTGACAGAAATAAAATATTAAAGGCAAAAAAGGTTGTGCTTCCAGGGGTCGGCGCTTTTGGCGATGTTATGAAAGAGCTTAAGAAGCTCAGGCTTATAAGCGTTATAAAAGATTCAATTAATGATAGTAAGCCATTTTTCGGCGTTTGTCTTGGAATGCAGCTTTTATTTGAAAAAAGCGAAGAGGCCAAAGGTATTCCGGGCCTTGGAATATTAAAAGGCAGTGTAAAAAAATTCCGTTTAAAGCCGCCTTTAAAGGTTCCGCACATGGGATGGAATCAGCTGAAGGGCATAAGTGGTAAACCCTACGTATATTTTGTGCATTCATATTATTGCGACCCGAAGGATAAAGATATTATAACTGCAACCACTGATTACGGCATAAATTTTGCTTCTATGATACAAAAAGGAAATATTTATGGCTGCCAGTTTCATCCTGAAAAATCCCAGGGCTCAGGATTGAAGATATTGGAGAGTTTTATAAAAAAATGTTAATAATTCCGGCAATAGACATAAGAGGCGGCAAGGTTGTGCGTTTGGAGCGCGGGGATTTTACCAAAGAAAAGATTTATGCGCAGAACCCTGTCAGTACGGCCAGGCAATGGGCGTCACAGGGCGCTAAAATGCTGCATATTGTTGATTTAGGCGGCGCGCTTTCAGGAGAGCTTAAGAATCTTAAAATTGTAAAAGATATAGTTGAGGCCGTTTCCATACCTGTGCAGCTGGGAGGCGGCATACGCACTAAAGCGATGATAGAAAAAGCATTGGCTGCGGGCGTTAATAGGGTTATACTCGGCACGCGCGCCTGCGAAGACGAGGCGTTTGTAAAAAGCGCTATAGCCGAATTTACCGATAAGGTAGTCATAAGTATTGACGCCAAAGACGGTTTAGTGGTGACTGACGGCTGGACAAAGGTTTCCAAGGTTAAGGCAATGGACCTGGTGAGAAAACTGGATGGTTTCGGGCTGAAGGTTATAATCTATACTGATATATCGCGCGACGGAATGCTGAAAGGGCCTAATATACCCGCTTTAAAAGAGATATTATCCATTAAAGGCAAGTCAATGGTTATAGCCTCAGGCGGCGTTTCGTCGCTGGATGATTTGTTAAAGCTTGCGGCGTTCCAGGGGCAGGGTTTGTTGGGCGTCATTGTAGGAAAAGCGATTTACGAGAGGCAGTTAAACCTGAAAGAAGCAATTAAAAAATGTTAGCCAAAAGGATAATTCCGTGTTTGGATGTAAATAACGGCAGAGTGGTCAAGGGTGTAAATTTTATTAACCTGCGCGACGCAGGAGACCCGGTTGAGGCCGCTATATATTATGACAAGCAGAAGGCGGATGAACTTGTTTTTCTGGATATAACAGCCAGCCATCAAAAACGTAAGACTATGATAGATGTCGTGCGAAAAGTGGCTGAGAGTATTTTTATGCCTTTTACAGTCGGCGGCGGCATAAACAGCATAGATGACATAAGAAATTTGCTTAAGGCCGGCTGCGACAAGATATCAATAAATACAGCGGCTGTCAAAGATCCCCAACTGATAAAAAAAGCATCGAGTAGGTTTGGAAGCCAGTGTATTGTTGTAGCGATAGATGCGAAAAGGTGCCAGGCACCAAAAAAGGTGCCAGGCACCTTTTCATGGCAGGTTTATATAAACGGCGGACGCACGTCAACAGGTAAGGATGCCGTTAAATGGGCAAAGCAGGCTGAGAAACTCGGGGCAGGCGAGATTTTACTGACCAGCATGGATTGTGACGGCACAAAAGACGGCTATGACATAGAATTAACGAAGACAATATCAACATCGGTAAATATACCGGTAATCGCGTCAGGCGGGGCTGGGAATTTGGAACATTTATATCAGGCGTTGACAAAGGGCTGCGCTGACGCGGTGCTTGCCGCGTCTATATTTCATTACAGGGAGTATTCAATCAAACAGGCGAAGGATTACCTGATAAAGAGAAAGGTATTGGTGCGGGCATGATAGAATTAAAATTTAACGAACAGGGTTTGATACCGGCAGTGGTTCAGGATTATAAGACAGGCGAAGTGTTGATGGTAGCTTACATGAACAAGGAGTCTTTTGAAAAGACATTAAAAGGCAAAAAGGCATGTTTCTATTCGCGTTCGCGGAAGACGCTTTGGCTTAAGGGCGAGTCTTCAGGCAATGTTCAGGAAGTAAAAGAGATTTATATTGACTGCGACCAGGATTGTATTTTGGTTAAAGTAAAGCAGGTAGGCGATGCAGCGTGCCATACCGGCTACAGGTCGTGTTTTTACCGCGAGTTAAAAGGCGATACGTTAACTGTAGTAGGTGAGAAGATATTTGATCCGGAGAAAGTATACAAGAAATAATGTATTATCCATCTAAGCAAGAATTTATAAAATTATCAAAGAGAGGCAACCTGATACCGGTTTTTACCGAGATACTGGCTGATCTTGAAACGCCGCTTTCTGCGTTTATGAAGATTTCAGACGGCGAGTATTCGTATTTACTTGAATCGGTTGAAGGCGGGGAGAATATCGCGCGTTATTCGTTTCTTGGAGCGAACCCGTTGGTTGTATATAAATCAGACGGTAAATCCGATCCGCTTTTGCATATTAAAAAGATAATGTCAGGGTATAAGTTTGTCCCTTTAAAAGGCCTGCCCAGGTTTTGCGGAGGTATGGTTGGTTATCTGGGCTATGATGCTGTGAGATTTTTTGAAAAGATACCCAACAGCAATAAGGACGATCTTAATCTGCCACAGGCATTATTTGTGATGACTGACACGTTTTTGATATTTGACCATGTAAATCATAGCATCAAGATAGTTGTCCTAGCGCATGTGAAAAATAATGCATCGCAGGCGTATGATAAGGCGATAAAAGATATAGAGTTTCTTAAGGCAAAACTAAAAATGACGTTAAGCGTTAAAAAGTCAAAAGTCAAAAGTCAAAAGTCAAAAATAAAGATAGAGTCTAATTTTACTAAACAAGAATACGAATTTTTGGTTAAAAAGGCAAAAGAATACATTAAAGCAGGCGATATTATACAGGTTGTGCCGTCGCAGCGTTTCAGGGTTAAAATTACGGCATCGCCGCTTGATATATACAGGGCGCTGCGCTCGATAAATCCGTCGCCGTATATGTTTTATCTTCAATTTGACGATATTAAAATAGCCGGTTCTTCGCCCGAGGTTATGGTCAGGTGCGAGGATGGTAATATAGAATTACGGCCGATTGCAGGCACAAGGCCCAGAGGAAGAAATGAAAAAGAGGATGCGCGATTAGAAAAAGAATTGCTTAAAGACGCAAAGGAACGCGCCGAACATATTATGCTTGTTGACTTGGGAAGAAATGACGTGGGCAGGGTGGCTGATTTTAAATCAGTAAAAGTAGACGAGCTTATGGTGATTGAGAAATATTCTCATGTCATGCATATTGTCAGCAATGTTATAGGCAGGCTCAAAAAAGGAAAGGATGTTTTTGATGTTGTGCGCGCTGCGTTTCCTGCGGGTACAGTAAGCGGCGCTCCGAAGATACGCGCAATGGAGATAATAGATGAGCTTGAAAACTCAAGGCGCGGACTTTACGCGGGTGCCGTGGGGTATTTTAGTTTTTCAGGGAATACCGATACCTGTATAGCAATAAGGACTATTTTAATTAAAGGCAACACTGCTTATGTGCAGGCAGGCGGAGGAGTAGTTAGTGATTCGGCGCCAAGCACGGAATATCAGGAGACGGTAAATAAAGCAAAGGCAATGATAAAGGCAATAGAACTAGCCGAGCAAGGCGCTTTATGATTTTAATGATAGATAATTATGATTCGTTTACTTATAACCTTGTGCAATACCTGGGCGAGTTAGGCGAGGATCTGGAGGTTTACAGAAACGATAAGATAGACATTGCCGGGATAAAAAAGATAAACCCGGATCACATTGTCATTTCTCCCGGCCCTGGCAGGCCGTCTGAGGCAGGGATATCAGAAAAAGTTATAAAAATATTTAGCGGTAAGATTCCTATTCTAGGTGTGTGCCTTGGCCATCAGGCGATAGGCGAAGTTTTCGGCGCCGAGGTAATAAGGTCTGAAAGGATTATGCACGGTAAGACATCTTTGATTTATCATGACAAAAAAACAATTTTTAAAGGCATAAATAATCCATTTACGGCAACAAGGTATCATTCTTTGATTGTAAGGCGCAACAGCCTTCCGGATTGTCTCCAGATAATAGCCGAGACAAAAGAAAAAGAGATAATGGGCATAAAGCATAAAAAGTATTCTGTGTGGGGCGTGCAATTTCATCCGGAATCAATTTTAACCGAAGAAGGCAAAAAGATTTTAGCGAACTTTCTGAAGGTAAATCATGATAAAAGAGATTAATCTAAAATTAGCTGAAAAGAAAAATCTAACGCAGGCTGAGGTTGAAGCTGCGATGAAGGAAATCATGAGCGGCCAAGCTAGGCCTGATGAAATAGCCGGTTTTTTGATGGGCTTGCGTGAAAAGGGCGAGACAGTTGATGAGATAACCGGCGCTGCTAAAGTGATGCGCGAGAATGTTATAAAGATTAAGCCGAAATCCGGTAAGTTGCTTGATACCTGCGGCACAGGAGGAGATAAATCCAACACATTTAACATCTCAACTGTTTCGGCATTGGTCGCAGCAGGCGCTGGAGCTATTGTTGCAAAACACGGCAACAGGTCTATATCAAGTAAATGCGGCAGCGCTGATGTATTGAAAGAGTTGGGCGTAAATATAGAAGTTACTCCTGAAATAGTTGAAAAATGCCTTAATGAAATAGGTATTGGTTTTTTGTATGCGCCACTTTTACATCCTGCAATGAAATATGCAACACCTGTAAGGCGGCAACTTGGCGTGAGGACAATCTTTAACATATTAGGCCCATTGGCAAATCCTGCAGGAACAAGGCATCAGCTTTTAGGCGTATATGATGCAAAGTTAACTGAACCGCTTGCGAATGTGTTAAAAAACCTTGGATCGATTCATGCGTTGGTGGTGCACGGTGAAGGTGGACTGGATGAGGCCTCAACAACAAGCGAGACAATAATATCAGAATTGAAAAACGGTAGTGTAAGTACTTATAAAATTAAGCCGGAAGATTTCGGCATTAAAAAGGCATCCTTAGTCGATCTAAAAGGCGGTGATGCGGTTTTTAATGCTGCGTTGGCGCTTGATATATTAAACGGTAAAAAAGGCGCCCAAAGGGATATAGTTGTTTTAAACGCAGGCGCTGCCATTTACGCGGCTGACATGGCAGAAAATATAAATACCGGCGTAAAATTGACAATCAAATCTATTGACAGCGGCGCGGCCTTACAAAAATTAGAAGCGTTGAAAAAACTGACAAATTAATATGGCTGAAAATTTTTTAGATAAAATAATCGCAGTAAAGAAAAAAGAAGTGGAAGAGGCAAGGGTTAGGCTTCCCAAAGAGCGCATTGTGAAGATGCTTGAATCAGTATCTGTTGACGGAAGCATTGAGGGGCATTCTAACACAAAGAGGAATTTTACAGCCGCCATAAATATACCCGGAAGAATAAGCCTTATAGCTGAGATAAAAAAGGCGTCTCCTTCAAAGGGAGTGATAAGAGAGGATTTTGACCCGGTGGCAATAGCAAAACAATACCAGGCAGCTGGCGCTGCAGCGCTTTCTGTTTTAACAGATGAGCAGTTTTTTAAAGGCCGCACTTCATTTACAGGCAAGGTAAAAGATGCCGTAAAGATACCGATTTTAAGAAAGGATTTTATAATAGACGAGTATCAGATTTATCATTCAGCTCTCATAGAAGCGGATTGTATACTTTTGATTGCTGAGATACTTGATGAAAAAACTATAGAGAACTTTTTGCTTACAGCAGCCATGCTTAATATAGAAGTTTTGATTGAATCTAATACGCCTGACGCCTTGAAAAAGGCAGTAGCGTCAGGCGCTAAATTGATAGGCATAAATAACCGCGACCTTAATAGTTTTGAGGTCGACATAAAGACAACGGAAAAGCTTATAAAAAATATACCTCAGGACAGGGTGATTATCAGCGAGAGCGGCATAAGAAATAACCAAGGCATTAAATATTTAAAATCCCTGGGTGTTGACGCAGTGCTTATCGGCGAGATATTTATGAGGGCGCCTGATATCGGCGCTAAAGTTAAAGAAGTGATGAACTTGTGAAAATAAAGATCTGCGGGATTACGAATTTAAAGGATGCAAAGGCAGCTGTTAATGCCGGCGTAGATATATTAGGGTTTGTGTTTGCGAAAAGCCCAAGGCGCATAACGTCAAAAACCGCGGTTGAGATTATAAAAAGTATAGGCCCGCGCGTCGAATTTGCAGGCGTATTTGTTGATTCGCCTGTAAGCGTGGTTCAGAGAATAATCTTAGAATGTAAAATAGGCATATTGCAGTTTCACGGCGATGAATCCCCTGAATATTGCGATGTCTTTCGTCAAACCCATAGGGTTTTTAAGGCATTCAGGATAAAGGACAAAAAGGATTTGAAAGATTTAAGAATATATGAAGTTGACGGGTATTTGCTTGACGCATTTGTTAAAGATAAGAAAGGCGGCACAGGAAAGATGTTTGACTGGAAACTGGCAGTTGATGCAAAGAAATTTGTAAGCCCTGTAATACTTTCAGGCGGGCTTGATTCGAAAAATATAAAAAAAGCGATAAAGATTGTAAAACCATATATGGTGGATGTTTCAAGCGGGTTAGAGAAAAGTCCGGGAAAAAAAGACCTGAAATTGATGAAAGATTTCATAAAGGCGGTGAAGGATGAAAAGATTACCTGATAAGAAAGGCCATTTCGCTGAATTTGGCGGAAGGTTTGTGCCTGAGACATTGATGGCTGCTCTGGATGAGCTGGAGAAAGAGTATCTTAAGGCGCAGAAAGACGTAAAATTTAAAAAAGAACTGGATTATTATCTGCGTGAGTACGCAGGCAGGCCAACGCCATTATATTTTGCCCAGCGTCTTACAAAATATGCCTCCGGCGCAAAGATCTACTTAAAACGTGAGGATCTTTTACACACGGGCGCTCATAAAATAAACAATACGCTTGGTCAGGCATTATTGGCAGTGCGCATGAAAAAGCCGCGCGTTATCGCAGAGACAGGCGCAGGCCAGCACGGCGTTGCGACAGCTACGGTTGCCGCCATGTTTGGTTTGAAATGCGAAGTTTATATGGGCGATGAGGATATCAAGCGCCAGTCGTTAAATGTATTCAGGATGAGGCTTTTAGGCGCAAAGGTAATACCTGTTCATTCAGGCAGCAAGACCTTAAAAGACGCTATGAATGAGGCGATACGCGACTGGACCACAAACGTAAGAGACACGCATTATATAATAGGTTCTGTTGCAGGGCCGCATCCATATCCAGCGCTTGTAAGAGATTTTCAGTCGATAATAGGCAAAGAGGCAAAACAACAGCTGATGAAAAAAGAAGGCCGTTTGCCTGATTATCTTGTTGCCTGTGTTGGCGGCGGCAGTAATTCTATAGGGCTGTTTCACGCGTTTTTTAACGATAAAAAAGTAAAATTCATTGGCGTGGAAGCAGGCGGTTTGGGTATCGCAAGCGGAAAACATGCCGCCACTTTATTAAAAGGCGGCATAGGCGTTTTACACGGGGCAATGGAAAATGTTTTGCAGGATAAAAACGGCCAGATTGATATTGCGCATTCAATTTCAGCAGGCCTTGATTATCCGGGCGTGGGGCCTGAGCATTCCTATTATAAAAAGATAGGCAGGGCAAGATATGTTGCTGTAACCGATAAGCAGGCGCTTGAAGGTTTTAAGATGTTATCGGAAAAAGAGGGCATAATCCCTGCGCTTGAATCAGCGCACGCTATATATTACGCTGTAAAACAGGCTGCCAGATTGAAGAAAAGCGATATTATGGTTGTCTGTTTGTCAGGCAGAGGCGATAAGGATATAGATATAGTGAGGAAGTATTTATGAATCGCATCGATAAGAAATTCAGGGAATTAAAAAAACAGAAAAAACCGGCGTTAATAGTTTATATTACAGCCGGGTATCCGAATTTATCGAAGACAAAAGAGCTGATACTTGAAATAGAAAAAGGCGGTGCAGATATAATTGAGCTTGGCATACCGTTTTCAGACCCTTTGGCAGACGGGCCTACGATACAATTGGCAAGTCAACGCGCGTTAAAGAATAATGTATCGCTGGAAAGTGTTATTTCTTTGGTAAAAGATATCAGAAAGAAGACGCATATTCCGCTTGTTTTTATGACGTATTACAACCCGGTGTTTCATTATGGCGTTGCCGGGTTTGTCAAAGAGGCAGCGCGAGCAGGCGTTGACGGCGTAATTATTCCTGATCTGCCGCCTGAAGAGGCGGGGGCCCTTATAAAATCCGCAAAAAAAGAAAAGTTTGCAACTATATTTTTATTGACGCCGACCAGCGTTCGAAAAAGGATGAAGTTGGTGTCAAAGGCTTCAACGGGGTTCGTGTATTATGTTTCTCTTACAGGCACAACAGGCGCAAGGCATTTGCTGCCAACAGACCTGAAAAATAAGCTAAGAAGTATAAAAAGATTTACAAAGAATCCGGTTTGCGTGGGCTTTGGTGTTTCAAGCCCTTCCCAGGCAGCGGAGATTTCAAAATCCGCCGACGGTGTTATCGTAGGCAGCGCGATTATAGATTTAATGCATAAAAATATAGGCAAAAAGGATATGGTCCGTAAAATTGCCGGGTTTGTCAGGGGGCTTAAAAATGCGATGCGCTGATAGTAATATATACGCGGTTATACTTGCCGGCGGCGTAGGCGAGCGCTTGTGGCCTGTTTCAAGGCGCAGGCGGCCTAAATATTGTTTAAATATAGGCAGCCAGTATACACTGCTTCAGCAGGCATATAACAGGATGAAGGCAGTTACAACAAAGGATAAGATTTTTATAGTAGCTCAAGCCGCCCAGTCTAATGTTATAAAAAAACAGATTCCCGGTATTAGCAGAAATTTAATAACAGAGCCTTTTGGCAGAAATACCGCAGCCGCAATCGGGCTGGCAGCGGTTGTTATCGGCAGGAGAGCGCCGGATGCTGTGATGGTGGTTGTTCCGGCAGACCATCATATACCTGTTTCGCAAAGAAGCGCGTTTGTTGGTTTGGCAAAAGCCGCGGTGAGGGTTGCCTGTGTTAATAATTCGCTTGTAACCGTGGGCGTTAAACCTACGTATCCGGCTACAGGATTCGGTTATATCAAGCCTTCGTCTAAAAAACTTTTGAATGCCTATAAAGTGGAAAAGTTTGTGGAGAAGCCTGATTTGGCTAAGGCAAAAAAATTTCTCAAAAGCAATTATTTATGGAATGCAGGAATATTCGCCTGGGAGGCAACCGCGATATTACAGGCAATAAGAGAGTATCTTCCGAAACTTTGCAGGGCGCTGGATAAAATAGACAAAAATTTTCCTTTACCAGGCGTATACAAAGGAATCGATAACATATCTATCGATTACGGCGTTCTGGAAAAATCAAAAAAAGTATTTGTAATACCGACAGGCCTTAAATGGGATGATGTCGGCTCATGGCTTTCTTTTAGCAGGATACTGGATAAGGATTCAAAAGGCAATATTATAAACGCCAATTTTACGGGTATTGACACTAAGGACAGCATAGTTATCTCAGACGATAAAAATCATCTGATTGCGGCTTACGGTTTGAAGGATTTGATAATAGTCAGGACAAAGGATGTCACGCTTGTTTGTTCAAAAGACAAAGCGGAAAATATAAAGGAGCTTGTTAATGTATCAGATAACAGTTTTAGATAACGGCCTTAAGATAGCCACAGTTCATATGCCGTCTATGCAGTCATTATCTTTAGGCTTTTGGGTTAAGGCAGGCGGCAGGTATGAAAATAAAAATAATTCAGGGATTTCGCATTTTCTTGAGCATCTTTTGTTTGAGGAGACAAAAAACCGCACATCGCAGGAGATTAAACAGGCAATAGAAGGCGTTGGCGGCTCATTAAACGGTTTTACAGGCGAGGAATCTACATGTTATCTTGTCAAGATTTTAAGCAGGCATCTTGATATGTCAGCCGATGTGTTGAGCGATATGCTGCTTAACGCGGCGTTGTCCGAGACAGCGATAAAAAAAGAGCGTTCCGTGATAAGAGAAGAGATAAAGATGTATATGGACCTGCCGGGGCAGTATGTTTCAGAGCTTTTGGCAGAACTTATGTGGCCGGATCATCCTTTGGGCATGTTTTTAACAGGCACGCTTGATTCGGTCAATGCTATAAAAAGGCCGGATCTGGTTGATTATAAAGGCAGGTTTTACGCACCGGGCAATATTGTAATCGCTGCGGCCGGGCCGCTTGGGCACGATGCAATTGTTAAAGCATGCAGTAAGTATTTTTCAGTTTTGCCTGTTAAAGATAAAGTTTCTTTTGAGCCGGTAACAGAGGTTCAGAAAGCCGTCAGAATTAATCTTAAACAAAAGGATACAGAGCAGATGCATATAGCCCTTGGTATGCATGCTGTTTCAAGCGATGATCCTGACAGGTTTGCGATGAATATACTGCATATAATGCTAGGGGCTAATATGTCATCGCGGTTTTTTCAGGAGGTTCGCGAAAAAAGGGGCCTTGCCTATGAGATATCAAGCAGCCTTAAAAAATACAGGGATACCGGGGCTTTTATCGTGCACGGCGGTATAAAAAATGAAAAGTTTAGCGAGGCAATCAAGGTTATTTTAGAGGAGCTGAAGAAGATAAAAAATAAACCGCCGGCAATTGAGGAATTAAAAAGGGCAAAGGAGTTTTATTCCGGTCAGCTTCTGATGGCGCTTGAGGATACGCTTGACCATATGCTCTGGCTGGGAGAGCAGGTCCTTATGCGTGAGAGGTTTTTAAATTCAGCCGAGATATTAAAAAATATAGAGCATGTTGTTCCCGAAGACATCAGCCGCGTCGCAGCCAAATTTTTTAAATCCGAAAAGTTAAATTTGGCGGCCATAGGGCCGGTTACTAATAAGGATAAAAAAGAGATACCTGAAATTTTGGAGATATTAGGATGAAAAATAAAATACTGATTGCGCCGTCGATGCTTTCATCTGATTTCAGCAGGCTGGCGGAAGACGCCAAGAGGATGCAGGACGCAGGCGCTGATATGCTGCACATAGATGTTATGGACGGGCATTTTGTGCCGAATATAACAATAGGGCCTGTCGTGGTGGAGAACCTTAAAAAACATGTGAAGATACCCCTTGATGTGCATTTGATGATTTCAGAGCCTGAAAAATATTCAAAAAGTTTTATTTCAGCAGGCGCTGACATAGTAACGTTTCATATCGAGGCATGCTGTGATCCGTCAGGGTTAATCAGCGAAATCAAAAAACAGAACGCGCGTCCAGGGCTTGTGATAAACCCGCCGACTGATTTTGTGAAACTTAAATCTTATTGCAGCCTGGTAGATTTTATACTTGTAATGAGCGTAAATCCCGGGTTTGCGGGGCAAAAATTTATCCTGTCTGTTTTGGATAAGGTGAGGGAACTAAGGAAAATATACGATAAGGACGTAGAAATAGACGGCGGCATAAATTATGATACAGCGAAAATTTCCATTGAAGCAGGCGTAAACGTGCTTGTTGCAGGCAGTTTCATATTCGGCTCTAAAGACGCTAAGGAAACGATAAGGAGATTAAGGGGATGATTAAGTTTGGCACAGACGGATGGCGGGCTGTAATAGCCGATGAATT